>Ga0233447_1002402_pt1 | contig 13454 bp, 15 predicted proteins | sample SI_124_October20_3_FD_183014 | JGI IMG/M metagenome (GOLD analysis project Ga0233447, IMG submission 183014) | Seawater microbial communities from Saanich Inlet, British Columbia, Canada - SI_124_October2016_135_MG | ecosystem: Environmental > Aquatic > Marine > Inlet | place: Canada: British...
TTTAATTCTTTTTTTTCGGATTCAGTCAGTTTTATTTCAAGCATGCTTTATTCTTACATGTTCAGCTCTTAACTTCACATGTTTTTTCTCTGGTATTTTCTGCTTTTTATTTCGGTTTGGGTATAAACAAAAAAAATTAGTATCAAAAAAATGCAAATCAAAACCAAAACCAAATAAAGTTCGTACTTACCGCCACTATGTGATAGTGTAACAAACATCAAAAAGATTATCCGGTCTCAAGCTGACATTTCAACGCATTTCCATGATATATCTGATTCCAACAAAGAGCTCTTAATAGGGCTTGAGGTGGAGCGAAGTGCTGTCTACAATAAAAATTTAACCCCTGTGGTGTATTCAGGTGAATCCGGCTATCTAGCAATCTTAAAAAAGATGGTTGAAAAGTATGGGTGGAAAGTTGCTAGCCAAGATAATAATGGGAATATCACTACGCTCAAAAGAGGCGGGGCTGAGATACATATTGAAGATGATGGGCGCTTAGAGTTTGTTAGCACAGCGCAAAAAGACCTTTCTTGCCTCTGTAAAGAGTATCAAGCATACATCCATGACACTAACGAAATTTCAAAGGGATTTGATATTAGCTGGCTTTCTATGGGATGGCAACCGTTTGCTCTTAATAAGGAAATTATCTATGCTTTTCCGAAAAAAAACAAACTACATCATGATTTTTTTCAGAAACATTTTCCAGATTACCAAGAAGCTATTTATTCAATGTGGGAAAAGAAAAGCAATAGTGTTCATGTAAATATTGATTACACTTCAGAAGTTGATGCCATTAATAAATTTCAAACTCTTTTGAAAATATCACCAATTTTAGTCGCGATGTTTGCCAATTCACCACTTGATGCAAAAAAACATTATGGCTTATTAATTAATAGCTATCGATCAAGGTTACTATCTTGCCCTCACAGAACACAAATTCAAGAATCATTTTTCCAAAAGGATTATAGTTTTGATAAGTGGGTTGATTTTCTTTTAGATTTACCTATGAGGCGAATCGTTAGAAATGGTAAGATAGTATTTGTCCCTTTATCATTTCGTGAGTTCTTAACAGATGGCTTTCATGGACATACCGCTAATATTGAGGATTTCAACCTTCATACAAAATCATTTTGGGGCGAATTACGTATAAAAAAATATATTGAGTATCGTGGTTTTGATACTGTACCGCCACATCTTATGCCTTCGATCCCTGCTCTAATACGTAGTTTAACCCTGAACCCTGATACAATGCAAAAATGTCAAAACCTTGTAAAAGACTGGACCTTTACGAACCAGCTAGAAATGCGAGAAAAAGTCTATAAATATGCATTGCAAGCAGAAACCCCTGACAATAGAAAAGTACTGGATTTTGCTAAAGAGCTATTAAATATCGCATCTAAAACATTAGCAGAAGAATCTGATTTGCTATTGCCTATAAAAAAATATATTTGTGAACGCGAACAATCTCCATCTGAATATGTCATGCAAATGTGGGATGGCGAGTGGAATCAAGACCCAAAAAAACTTCTGAGTTGGTTATCTAATTAATTTAAATAAAAAAGTCACTATTATTGGTGGGGGCAGTAGCGCCCATACAGCAATCCCTTTGTTATCAAAAGCTGGATATGAAGTTAACTTACTAACAAGTAAGCCAGATATCTGGGCAAAGAAAATAACACTAGAATACCAATCACAAGAAGGTACTGTAAAAGAGATTTTTAAAGGCGACTTGAATATTGTTAGTAATGACCCCGCCGCGGTTTTGGGTGAGGTTGATTTCATAGTACTTTGTATCCCTGTTTCACAATACAAAATAGCATTAACGCGAATTGCTCCGTTTATAAATAACCAAAAGAAAGTTTATCTAGGAACTATTTATGGACAGGGTGGTTTTAACTGGATGGTCAATGAAATAAAAGAGAGGCATTCTCTTACAAATCTAGTGACTTTTGCTATAGGTTTAATTCCATGGATTTGTAGAATAAAAAAATACGGCGAAATAGGTATTACTTACGGTCCTAAATCTAGAAATGTTATTGCAGTATATCCAGAAGTAGAGTTTAAAATTCTTAAAGATACTTTTTTGAACGATCTATGTTTCAAATGGTTTAATACAGGTGAGTTTTATCAGGCAAAGAACTTCATCTCCTTAACATTGTCAGTAGATAATCAGATTATTCATCCTTCGAGAATGTATGGTCTATATTTAAAAAGTCCTGACAACTGGAATAACCAGGAAGATGTTCCTCTTTTTTATAACGATTTTGACGATATTTCAGCCAATATATTAAGAAAAGTGGATAATGATTATTCAAAGATCAGAGAAAAGATCATAAAACACAACCCAAACACAGATTTCAAGTATATGCTGGCATATCTTTCATTAGAGAGATTCTCTTACGATTCTTGTAATGAAAATATCAAAACATCATTTACAGACTCAAGAACATTAAAGTTGATTAAAACACCTGTTGTAAAAAATAAAGATAATAAATGGGAATTAGATAAAACCAATAGATTTTTCACAGATGATATATTCTATGGGTTATGTATTGCTAAGGGGTTTGCAGAGCAACTATCCCTTAACGTACCTATGATTGATGAGATCCTAGAATGGGTTCAGAAAGTACTTGAAATATCTTTGATTAAATCAGGGAAATTATTAGAAGGCTGTACATTAAATAGTATAGAGGTTGGAACCCCTGAAAAATATGAAATATCTTTTAGTGATAGTTTGCTATAAAGCATAGTTAGATCTGATGCCTTATTTTTTCATATTTTTTGACAAATCCTCATATCAAAGTATTATAGCTATACTTGTTCCAAATTGGTTTTTAGATTTTCGCCGTGTATAAACATACAGAAGACAAATCTAAAAACCAATTTGGGACGAGTATATATACCAAAAGGAACAGGTGATTTTATGATTAACAATCTTCTTATAAAACTAAATTTAATTTTTGGATCTATTGGAAAAGTATTTGGTGTTAACCAAATCATACAACAGAAAATATTCACATCATTTTTAGTAGTACTTGTTTTATTATTCATAAAAAAAATTTTTAATAAATTGGGGTCTAGTTATTTCAAAACCATAAAATCCAAATATCAGTATAAGAAAACCAGTAAATATATTATCTATATATTATCTACTCTTTTAATTGGCAGGGTTTGGTTTGAAGGTATTCAGTCTCTCTCAACCATACTTGGTCTTGTATCTGCTGGTATTGCTGTTGCCTTAAAAGATCCCCTAATCAATATAGCTGGATGGTTTTTTATTTTGTGGCAAAAACCATTTGAAGCAGGTGATAGAATCGAGACAGGAGAAACCAAAGGCGATGTAATCGACCAAAATCTTTTTCACTTTACAGTCCTAGAGGTTGGCAACTGGGTTGAAGATGAGCAGAGCACAGGAAGGGTAGTTCATATCCCAAATGGCTACATTTTCAATAAACAACTATATAACTATAACAAAGGGTTTAACTTTATATGGAATGAAATAGATATTACAGTAACTTTTGAGAGCGATTGGAAAAAAGCAAAAGAAATATTGATAAATATCATAAACGAAGGCCACCAACATTTAAGCAAAGAAGCTGAGCAAGGGGTAAAAAAAGCTGCCAAAAAATATATGATTTTTTATAACAAGTTAACACCTGCCGTTTATACAAACATAGAAAGTAATGGCATTAAATTCACAATGAGGTATTTATGCAAACCAAAACAAAAAAGAAATAGCACCCATCAAATCTTAGAACAAGTTCTTACAAGTTTTGAAAATGAGCCAAAAATTGATTTTGCCTACCCTACTACTAGATTTTTTAATAAATAACAATCAACAACCAACTTATTTTGTAATAACCTCTATCTAAATCTACTTATTATAAAAGGTAACAAACTTAAAAAAATGCCAATACCAATAATTTGTAGCGTTTTTGTTACAAACATCGGAAAAACCATTAATGCAAGTCCACAAAGTAGCTTAGTAATATCAGAAAATTTCTTTCCTGACCTAAAATAAACAAAGCCAACTAAATTAAAAAACAAGACAAATGTAAAGCTAACTTTTGTTAGCCCAAATAAAAAAAATGAATTATTAATAGTTAACTCCTTTTTTGAGTGCTTAGTAAATCAATCAAAACACCATCTATAGAATAGCACTTTATTAAAAGAAAATAATATATGTACAATCCAAGAATCTATACCCAAAACAAAATGAAAATAGGATTTAAATTTTAAAACGTCGTGTATATATATACATAAGTTTTGAAATTTGTGTTCTAGTTTCTATTTTGGTTTGTGTATAGCCTCTACTGGCTCTGCTCTATTTATTAATACAAATTCTTTATTGACTTAATAATTATTACCAACTAAAGTGCATATGGGTATATACCCATGAATTTGTAAATAAATTATTTAAAGAAAGCGCAGGTAGAAAAATGTACAGAAAAGAAATAAAAGTGCTTGATTGCACAATCAGAGATGGCGGATTAATTAATAAATGGGATTTTTCAGATAAATTCGTAAAATCTGTTTTCAACGCTCTATATAAAACAGGGGTTGATTATATGGAAATTGGCTATAAAGCATCAAAAAAAATCATTTCTCCAGATGGTCTTGGTAAATGGCGTTTTTGTGATGAAGAAGATATTAAACCCATAGCAAAAGAAACTAAAATGAAACTAGCTGCAATGGTAGATATAGGAAGAGTTGATCCCAGCGATATAAAGCCAAAAAAAGATAGTGTTTTGGATATGATTAGGATTGCTACTTATGTTAAAGACATTGATAAAGCTATAGATCTTGTAAAGCTTTTTAATGATAGAGGCTATGAAACAACAGTTAATATTATGGCTATTTCAAATGAAAGGGATCAAGACCTAGATGAAGCTTTAACCCAGCTTTCAAAAACTGCAGTTGGCACCGCTTATGTTGTTGATAGTTTTGGTTCTTTATATTCTGAACAAATCGAGTTTCTAGTTAAAAAATATAAAAGTTTCTTACCAGGTAAAACCATTGGCATTCATGCCCACAATAATACGCAACTTGCATTTGGAAATACAATTGAAAGCATTATTCATGGTGCAAACATGCTTGATGCAACTGTGTACGGAATTGGCCGTGGAGCTGGCAATTGTCCTTTAGAACTTCTTATTGGTTTTTTAAAGAACCCAAAATTCAAATTAAGACCGCTATTAGACTTAATTGAAACTGAGTTTGTACCACTAAGAAATAAAATTGAATGGGGATATCTTATTCCTTATGCACTAACAGGAATTCTTGATCAACATCCAAGAACAGCAATGGCAGTAAGGCAAACAGATAAAAAAGATAATTATGTTGAATACTATGACAGCCTAACTAACGATTATATAGGCAAATAAAAAATATTATGACACCATTCATAAAAAGACAACGTTATTGCAGATCATTTGATGGCATAACTTTTTTTAAGCCCAGAAGCATCCCTTTATCTGAGCTAGAAATAACAACTTTAGAACTTGATGAACTAGAAGCTACTCACTTATGTGATTTTGAAGACTTAAATCAAGCTGAGGCTGCAGAAAAAATGAAAATATCTACCAGCACACTTCAAAGGTTGTTATATTCTGGACGTAAAAAAATAGCTGATGCCCTTTATAGTTCAAAAGCCATAAAAATAGAAAGACACGACAATATTTTAGAAGAACCAAATACCCCCCTAAATAAAGACATAGGGCGTGAGAACAAAAGATTTTTTGGTGATCAAAAATGAAAACAAATTTAATAAAAAAAGAATTTACAATTCAGCAAATCAAAACAAACCATGAAATTTATTTGGAACGCATAGCTTTTTATAAAAAACTTGGTTTTGATCATATTAAAGCCAGAAAAAACGTACTTAAGCAAATAGACCAAACAGATTACAAAAACATATTGGAAATTGGAACAGGTAAAGGCTATTTATCAACTCTTTTAGCAAAAAAATACAACGATGTCGTAAGCCTAGATATCAATCAAGAAGATCTAGAAATTGCTGCTATGAATGCTGCTTATGAAAAGGTTCAAAATAATATAGCTTTTATTTTACAAAACTGTGAAGAATTAAATTATAAGCCCCAGTCTTTTGATGCTGTTATATCAGTTTTTACTTTCCATCATTTAGACAAGCCATTTCAAGTAGTAAATGAAATGCTACGGATATTTAAGCATAATTTAATTATCTCAGATTTTAATAATAATGGTATAAAGATTATTGAAAGAGCTCATGCTTCTCAAAATAGGCATCATAAATACGCTAACCATCAATTCAATATTCTCCCTTGTTATTTAAAAGAAAAAGGATATTCATTCATTGAAACCGAAGATGAATGGCAAAAAATATATGTTATTGAAAGGATGTGAGACATGTCAGTAAAAGTAGATAATGAAAAATGTATTGGATGCGGAGCCTGTCTTGATGCTTGCCCTGTAAATGCTTTAGAAATAATAAATGGGAAAGCCGTAATAAATAATAACTGTGCTGAATGTGGGGCTTGTATTAGTGCTTGCCCAATTGAAGCAATTAGTTAAAATAATTAAAAAAGGATGTGATCTAAAATGCCAAGAGGAGATAAAACAGGACCATCAGGAAAAGGTATGGGTACAGGTTGGGGGCGAGGAGGATGTGTTCCACCAAAAAAAGATAATGAGCCTATTGGATATGGCCGTGGTTTAGGTAGAGGTTTAGGCAGAGGACAAGGTCGTGGATTAGGGAGATTTATGCCTTGGAATTGGGCTAAAAACACATCTGATGACAGCCAAACCAAAGATTAATAATAAATTGTATAAATTAGTTTAGTAAAAAAACAGGAGCTTAATTATGAGAAAAAAAAGAGTTGCTATTGCAACAGATGGAAATATTGTTGCTGAACATTTTGGCAGATGCGCAACATATACTTTAGTTGATATAGAAGATAATAAAGAGATTGATAGAAAAGTAATTGAAAACCCAGGGCATGAACCTGGCGCTATCCCAAAATTACTTAATTCTCATAATGCTGATTTTATTGTATCTGGTGGCATGGGACAAAGAGCTCAAATGTTTTTTGCAGATTTTGGCATAGAACCTATCTTAGGTATTGAAGGCGATATTAATGAAGTTATCAATCAATTTTTACAAGACAATTTAAAAAGCGGCGAAAGCTTATGTTCTCCAGGTGATGGAAAAGGTCAAGGTCTTGAAAAAACAGTTTGTGATAATCCTGATGAAAACTCTGACCTGCCAGCTAATAAAGAATGTTCACACCATGAAACTAATAATATGAAAATCGCAATCACATCACAAGGCCCAACGCTAGATTCTGGGTTTGACGAACGATTTGGAAGATGCCAATACTTTGTTATTGTAGACACCAAAACAGATACTTTTGAAGGGGTTCATAATGACAACATTTCCGCCTCAGGTGGCGCAGGCACAGCTTCAGCAAAGAAAATAGCTGATTTAGGTGTTCAAGCTGTAATTTCCGGGCATTTTGGACCAAATGCAGTAATAGCTCTTCAAGCTTTAGGTATTAAAATGCATACAAACAAAAATACAGTTGTAAGAGAAGCTTTGGCTGAATTTAAAAACAACACACTTCCTACAATAGAAACAGCAACAGTAGAAAAAAAATCAGGACTATGATAATAACTGTTGCGAGTGGAAAAGGCGGTACAGGAAAAACATTAGTTTCTACCAATTTAGCAGCTACACTAGCATTAACACTCGATAAAAAAGTAGCTTATATGGATTGTGATGTAGAAGAACCTAACGGCCATATTTTTCTAAAACCAAAATTGCCAAAAGTAGAAACAGTTAGCATCCCTGTCCCTGTCTGCAATAAAGAACTATGCGACTATTGCGGTAAATGTGGTGAAGTATGCCAGTTCAACGCAATTTTACCTGCCAAGAATATGTTTTTGGTTTTTGAAGAAATGTGTCATGGCTGCGGGAGCTGTATTTTAGCTTGCAAAAAAAAAGCGCTTACTGAAAAAAAACGTGAAATAGGAATAGTTGAAAGTGGTTCATCTACTATTAGAAATAATAAACAGCTAAACTTCTTCCATGGAAAGCTAAAAATCGGAGAGCCCATGGCACCACCTGTGATTAAGGCGCTAAAAAAGCACATAAATAAAAATGAAACAGTAATATTAGACGCACCACCAGGAACATCTTGCCCTGTAGTTGAAACTATCTCTAATTCAGACTTTGTGATTTTAGTAACAGAGCCAACACCCTTTGGTTTACATGATTTAAAATTAGCTGTTGATGTTGTACGAAAAATAAACGTTCCATTTGGGGTTGTATTAAACAAATCCGATCTTGGCAACAACAAAACAAATGAGTTTTGTGAACAAGAAAACATCCCTCTTCTTTTATCAATTCCACATGATAAAGCTATAGCTCATGCTTATTCAAAAGGTGAATTATTAACAAACAAGCAAGCTAACTTTAACGCTCTTTATAAAAAAATATTAGAAAAGGTTAATAAATGAAAATAGGCATAATCCGCTGTCAACAAACCGAAGATATTTGCGCAGGAAATACAGATTTTAAAATCGCAAAAGAAGGAAAAATGGCATTTGAAAAAACAGGACCTGTTGAAATAATAGGCTTTGTATCTTGTGGTGGCTGCCCTGGTAAAAGAGCGATTGAAAGAGCACAACTAATGGTTAATCAGGGAGCTGAAGCAATTGTTTTTGCCTCATGCATCAGCAAAGGCAATCCAATTGGCTACCCTTGCCCCCATTACGCAAATATTAGGGCTGCTGTAATTAAAAAAATTAGAACTAAAATAAAGATAATCGAATGGACTCATTAATAAATGAATATTAAATATATCCAAAAAACAACATTAATTGATTTTCCCGGGCAAATTGCTTCAACTATTTTTGTTGGGGGTTGCAATTTTAATTGTGATTTCTGCTATAACCAGGCACTACTTGAAAAACATCATGAAATCCCTAATGTGAGTGAAGAAAAGATTATATCTTTACTTGAAAATAGAAAAAAATTCATTGATGGTATAGCGATTACAGGTGGCGAGCCAACAGTCCAAAAAAGATTGATCCCTTTTATAAAAGAAATAAAAAAAATAGGTTTTCAAGTAAAGCTTGATACAAACGGTTATCGACCAGATGTTTTACAAGAAATCATAAATCAAGATCTTGTTGATTATATTGCTATGGATATAAAAGCACCATTGAGTAAATATTCTGATATTGCTAGAGTTGAAATCAATTCTGAATTAATTAAAGAATCTATAAACCTATTAAAACAATCTAATACTAAATACGAATTTAGAACTACAGTCTACAAGGGAATTTGCAATCAAGAAGATTTTGAAAATATGTTTATGTTAGCAAAAGATGCCGAACAATATTTCCTGCAAAACTTTTATACACCAGATGAAATTCAAGAAGAATCCAAATTTAAAGCTGTTACAAAAAAAGAAATTTCCCCTATTTTAGAAATAGGAAAAAAATATGTGCAAAACATTGAATTAAGAGGGGATTGGTATTAATCATATAAAACAATATAAATGTATATTATAAGTTTTTTATATGGATCATAAAAATACAAGTAAAAAATTGTTGTACTCAAACAAACTAAACGAAAAAATAAAGGAGATTTTAAATAATGAATAAGAAAACCGATATATTAGTAATTGGCGGAGGGCCATCAGCCTTAGTATCTGCAATAACCGCTAAGAAAAGATATAAAAACAAGAGAGTAACACTCATCAGAAATGTTAAGAATTCACCAATTCCTTGTGGTATTCCTTATGTATTTGGCTCATTAGAATCGTCATCCCAAAACTTAATCCCTGATAATCCCTTGTTAGATAATGACATTGAGTTGGTAATTGATGAAGTTATTTCTATTAATAAAGAAAAAAAGATAGCAACAACAAAAACAAAAGAAACTTTTGAATATGATAAATTAGTTATAGGCACAGGCTCCATTCCTAGTAGCGTCCCAATTGAAGGGATAAAACTTGACGGCGTATATGAAATTAAAAAAGACCCTGAATACTTAACTATGTTAAAAGAAAAGGTATCAAAAGCACAGGAAGTAGTAGTAATTGGTGGTGGCTTTATTGGTGTTGAAATGGCAGATGAAATAAATAAAATAGGTAAAAAAGTAACTATTGTTGAAGCCCTACCCCATTGCTTGGTAATGGCTTTTGATCCTGAATTTTGTAGTCAAATAGAAGAAAAGATACGCAAAAAAAACATAACTATTTTAACTAATAGCAAAGTAGCAAAAATCAATGGAACTAAAAAGGTAGAAAGTGTTTCTTTGGCAGAAGGAAAGGAACTTAAAGCCGATATTGTTATTTTAGCAATTGGCGCAAAACCAAATACTGAGCTAGCAAAAAATGCTGGGTTAGAGATTGATAAAAACAACGCTATTGTAGTTAATGAATACATGAAAACCAGTGACAAAGATATTTTTGCAGTTGGTGATTGTGCACAAAAAACAGACTTTTTCACTAAAGATAAAATCATAACAATGCTAGCTTCAACTGCAACATCTGAAGCAAGAGTTGCAGGCTTAAATATTTACAATTTACAAATAATTAAGCAGAACAAAGGAACCATAGGTATCTTCTCAACTAGTATTGATGAGATATCTTTAGCTGCTGCTGGACTTACAGAACGTGTAGCAAAAGAAAATCAGTTTGATATAGTTATCGGAGAAGCAATGGCTCCTGATAAACATCCAGGATCATTACCAAACATGTCTAAAACCAAAGTTAAGCTCATATTTTCTAAACATTCAGGTACGATTTTAGGTGGTCAAATAAGTGGTGGCATTTCTGTCGGTGAAATGATCAATGTTATTGGGCTTGCAATTCAACAACATTTAACTATTTCTGATTTAATGACATTTCAAATTGGAACGCATCCATTACTTACAGCATCGCCTATTGCATACCCAATTCTTGGCGCAGTTCAAAATGCTCTATCCAAGATAACTATCGAGTAAACTATGAAACAAATAACTATAATAAGCGGAAAAGGCGGAACAGGAAAAACAACCATAACCGCAGCCTTAGCTGCTATTGCTAAAAGTAAAGTAATGGCAGATTGTGATGTTGATGCAGCAGATTTGCATTTACTAATTAAACCAACAATCATTGAAAAAGAAACTTTTATTGCTGGCAAAAGTGTATTGATTGATAAGAGTATTTGTAATCAATGTGGATTTTGCAAACAAATTTGCAAGTTTCAAGCTATTAATGAAAACTATGAGATAGATCCTATTGCTTGTGAAGGCTGTGCAGCCTGCTATTTTAATTGTCCCACAAAAGCTATTAGCTTAAAAGACAATATAGCTGGAGAATATTATATTTCTGATACATCATATGGGAAAATGGTACACGCAAAACTCAACACAGCAGAAGATAATTCAGGGAAACTAGTAGCTAAAGTACGAGAAGAAGCAAAAAAACAAGCAATAAAAGAAAATGCTGACTATATCATAATTGATGGGCCACCAGGGATAGGCTGCCCTGTTAATGCCTCAATTACTGGTGTTGATTTAGTTCTAGTTATTACAGAACCAACATTATCTGGCATCCATGACCTTGAACGAGTTTTAAAATTAGCTCAGCATTTTAAAATTGATGCCAAAGTTATCATAAACAAATATGATATCAACCTAGAAAACACACAGAAAATAGAAACTATTTGCGAAAAAATCGGGTTTGATTGCATTGAAAAAATCCCTTATTTGGAAGTTGTAGTTGAAGCTTTGGTAGCAGGTAAAACAATCGTTGATTATAAACCAGATAACATAGTTAGCCTTGCCATAAAAAATGTTTGGGAAACCATAAAATGATAGACAACCTAAAAATCACTGTTTTAAGTGAAAACAATACTAAAAAAGATACTTTTTTAACCGAACATGGTCTTTCATTATTAATTGAAGTTGCTGGAAAAAAAATTCTTTTTGATACGGGGGCAAGCGATTGCTTTATAAAAAATGCGAAGCAGCTAGATATTAACCTAAACTCCATTGATTGTATTGTGTTATCGCATGGGCATTATGATCACGTTGGGGGGCTTCATCACCTTCGAAATAAAAAGGTTTTTGTTCATCCTCATATTTTCAACCAGAAATACAAGTTAGAAAACAGTAAATACAAAGCTATTGGTTTTGAGTTTTCAAAAAGCTACTATGAAAATAACAACAATTTAGATTTTATTGAGATTTCTGAAAACACAAATATTGATCCAGAAATTAAATTAATTGTTAATTTCAAAAAAACTAAAAATGATCGCTTTTTTATTAGAAACAAAAACATTTATGTACAAGATTCATTTACTGATGAAGTTGCAATAACAATTAAAACAACACAAGGACTTGTTGTTATAACAGGCTGTTCACATTCCGGCATTATCAATATCTTGGAAGAAGCTATAAATGTTAATGAAGAAAGTAATATTTATGCGCTATTAGGAGGGCTCCATTTATCAAGTTTAGATGAATTAAAAACCAAAGAGATTGCCAATAAAATAAATCGTTATAACATCAAAAATATTGGCATTAATCACTGTACAGGGAATAAGTTAGTTAAATACTTAAGAGATGAAAAAATAATTCAATTTAATTGTGGAGATTTATATGAAATTTAATTTTAAAGATATTTTAGGAAATGAAAAAGGCTACAAAGAGATACTAACATCTCCAAACATAGAACTTTTACCATTATTAGAAGCTGCTTATGAAATCAGAAAAAAATATTGGGGCAAAAAAGTTAATGTACATATTATAAACAATGTTCAAAATGGTGATTGTAGTCAGGATTGTTCATATTGCGTTCAATCAAAAGAATCTAAGGCAGAAATTGAAAGCTATTCAATGAAAAGTGAAGACCAAATTTTAGAAGAAGCAAAAATAGCTTATGAATCAGGAGCCTTTAGATATTGCATGGTTTTTTCAGGGCCTAAACCCTCAAAAAGCAGAGTTGAAAAATTAGTAGGTATAATAAAAAAAATTAAAGCTACTTATAATATTCAAGTTTGTGTATCACCAGGTTTTGTTGATTATGATGATGCAATAAAACTAAAAAAAGCAGGTTTAAATAGACTTAATCATAATTTAAATACCTCTAAAAATCATTATCATAACATTTGCACTTCACACACGTTTCAAGACAGAATCAATACAATTAAAGCTGCAAAATCCGCAAACCTAGAAATATGTTCCGGATGCATAATAGGAATGGGTGAAACAGAAGATGATATTATTGATATTGCAAAAACACTAAGCACGCTAAAAATAGAGTCCATTCCAATTAATTTTTTTCTACCCATTTCTGGATTACCTCTAAAAACAAAAAAAGCTTTAACACCAGAATATTGTTTGCGAGTATTATGTTTATTTCGTTTTTTAAACCCAAAAGCAGAGATTAGAATAGCTGCTGGCAGAGAATTTCATTTGA
>Ga0233447_1002406_pt1 | contig 13442 bp, 10 predicted proteins | sample SI_124_October20_3_FD_183014 | JGI IMG/M metagenome (GOLD analysis project Ga0233447, IMG submission 183014) | Seawater microbial communities from Saanich Inlet, British Columbia, Canada - SI_124_October2016_135_MG | ecosystem: Environmental > Aquatic > Marine > Inlet | place: Canada: British...
ACTCCGGGCAAATCTTTCACACGACCACCTTCAATCAAAACGATTGAGTGCTCTTGAAGATTGTGACCTTCTCCAGGTATATATGCAGTAACCTCAATCCCGTTAGTCAGCCTTACACGTGCCACCTTTCGGAGAGCAGAGTTTGGCTTTTTCGGAGTTGTGGTATATACACGCGTACATACCCCACGTTTTTGGGGGTTCCCTTTTAAAGCTGGTGTAGTGTGTTTCTTCTTCACCTGCTTTCTTCCTTGGCGAACTAATTGGTTTATCGTCGGCATTTCGGTTCCATAAAAGCTTATAAAGTTACAATAAGATTGAATTGTTTAGCAATGTGTTTTTGAATCATTTTAGTCTTTTTTTTAGATGACTTTTGTTTCTGTTATTTCCGCTTTATCCGCCAATGCAGATTCAGGGTCAGAAACCAAAATATCTCTTAAATGTGGCGATCCAGTTCCGGCGGGAATTAATCGTCCCACTGCAACATTCTCTTTCAATCCACGGAGGTAGTCTGTTTTTCCTGATGTAGAGGCATCGGTCAAGACTCGCGTGGTCTCCTGAAATGATGCAGCAGAAATAAAACTTTCCGTGTTTAAAGATGCTCGTGTAATACCCATCAATAATGGATTAAATGTAGCTGGATTGGTTTTCCGGGATTTAGCCGGTTTTTTACCATCTTCTTTTAATGCTTTATTAATTTCCTGGTATTCTTTTTTATCTACCAATACTTCCTCTTCCAACTCAGAATCGCCGGAATTGGTTACAACCACCATGGATTGCATTTTTTCATTTGTTTCGAAAAATTCGGCTCTATTCACACGATCTTGAGGTAAGTAACGGGAATCACCTACTTCGTCAATACTTACCTTCTGCATCATCTGGCGAACGATGACCTCAATATGTTTGTCATCAATTTTAACGCCCTGCAAACGATAAACTTCTTGAATTTCGTTTACTAAATATTCGCGAACCTTATTTGGCCCTAATACATTAAGAATGTCTGCTGGCGAAATACTACCCTCACACAGAGAAACACCGGCGGTAATCTTATCACCTTCATGGACAACCACGTGCTTACCGTAGGGGATTGAGTATTTACGCTCAACACCATCTACGCCTTCTACGATGATTTTTCGAATTCCACGCTTTGTTTCGCCAAATTTGACTAAACCATCAATCTCAGAAACAACAGCAGGGTCAGAAGGCTTTCGCGCTTCGAACAATTCAGTTACTCTTGGTAAACCACCTGTAATATCGCGCGTTTTACCAATTGCTCTTGGAATTTTTACAAGCGTCTGGCCACGTACAACTTTATCACCATTGCGTACTACAAGATTTGCAGTCACTGGCAAAATAGTTCCACCCGCAAGGACAGTACCATGTTTATCCATAATTTCAATATGAGGACTCATGTTGCGGTCTTTAGCTTCGACGATTACCATCTGCTTTTTACCACCCTCGACAGATTCAACTTGGTAGGTTTCATTTTCAATAAAATCTTTTAATTCAACGATACCCGTTTGACGAGCTAAAATAACATCAGTATACGGATCCCACTGGAACAAGCTTGTTCCTGCGGGTACTTTTTCACCATCACCAACATTCATGTTTGCACCATAAGGAACATTGTATTCAGCCATGACACGGCCGTCTTTATCTGTGATAGCAATTTTAGCATGTCGTACCATACAGCGATTAACCAAGACGCCCGATTCATCCTTTGCATCAGCGACGTCAAGATTTTCAGAATACTTTATAGTCCCGGGGCGCTTCGTCTGCATTTCTGACTGCTCAATGATACGTGTTGCTGTACCACCGATATGAAATGTCCGCAACGTTAACTGCGTACCAGGCTCGCCAATACTTTGGGCTGCTTGTATTCCAACTGCTGTTCCCAAGTCCACCAATTTGTGATTAGATGGGTTCCAGCCGTAACATCTGGCACATACACCACGAAGTGATTCGCAAGTCAGCACAGATCGGATGTGAAGTGATTCAATATTGCTATCAGCAATACTGTTGGCTTCTTCATCACGGACCATTGTTCCAGCCTTTATCACAACTTTACCATCTTCGATAAAATCTTCCAAAAGTGTCCTTCCGAGAACTCTTTCAGATAATGGTTCAATAATATCTTCCCCTTCTTTCAGATCGTCTGCTAAGATACCATTGATGGTACCGCAATCTATCTCGGAAATCACAACATCCTGCGCCACATCGACAAGACGACGGGTCAAGTAACCAGCATCAGCAGTTTTTAAAGCTGTATCAGCCAATCCTTTACGGGCACCGTGAGTGGAAATAAAATATTCCTGAACAGATAATCCTTCTTTGAAGTTTGATGTAATTGGTGATTCAATAATTTCACCCTTTCCACCTGTCATTGACTTCTTCGGTTTAGCCATCAATCCGCGCATACCGGCCAACTGTTTAATCTGATCTTGACTCCCACGAGCACCGGAATCCGCCATCATATATACTGGGTTAAAACCCTGGTCATCAGATTTCATGGAATCCATCATGCTCCCAGCAACATCATTAGTTGCATGGGTCCATATATCAATAATTTTGTTGTATCGTTCACCGTCAGTTAAAATATGACGTTTAAACTTATCCTGAATAGCGTCCACCTTTTTTTGAGCTGCATCAATTATTTCATCCTTCGCATCAGGAATCAGAATATCGCTTATTGCAATAGAAATACCTGCTTTTGTCGCAGCATTAAAGCCAATAGTTTTGAGCTTATCCAAAAAGATAACGGTCTTTTTATTTCCGGCAACGAGGTAAATCTCATTTACCAGTTTGCTCAATAGTTTTTTATCAATTATTTTATCTACATAGCCCATTTCTTCTGGGATAATTGCATTAATAATCACTCTTCCAACAGTGGTGTCTTTCTGCCACTCGCCATTATGGCGGACATTTATAATGGCATTAACATCCACAGCTTTATTTTCATACGCCATAAGGACTTCATTGAACGAGCCGAAGGATTTTCCTTCACCTTTACAACCTGTCCGTCTTCGAGTAAGGTAATAGGTTCCCAAGACCATATCTTGAGATGGCAACGCCAAAGGTTTACCATTTGCAGGGTGTAAAATATTATGACTAGAAAGCATGAGTACGCGCGCTTCCATTTGTGCAGCCAAAGACAAGGGTACGTGCACCGCCATTTGGTCACCATCAAAGTCAGCGTTAAATGCCGCGCAAACCAATGGGTGAATACGAATCGCCTTTCCATCAACCAAAACTGGCTGAAAGGCCTGAACACCTAAACGGTGAAGCGTTGGCGCCCGGTTTAACAGCACAGGGTGATCATGGACAACATATTCAAGAACCTTATATACTATTGGATCCTTATCTTCAATTAATAGTTTTGCACTACGGGGCGTTTGGGCATAACCGCGGGCTATCAATGCATTAATCATGTGAGGCTTAAATAACTCAAGAGCCATATCCTTTGGCAATCCACACTCATGGAGTTCAAGCTCAGGACCCACTACAATTACGGAACGGCCGGAATAATCGACACGTTTACCCAATAAATTTTGACGGAATCGTCCGGTTTTTCCTCGAATCATATCTGAGATAGATTTTAACGGTCGACGCGTACCACTACGGATAGCTGTTTTACGGCGACTATTGTCGAACAAGGCATCCACAGATTCCTGAAGCATCCGTTTTTCGTTACGCAAAATGACATCCGGAGCTTTGATTTCCATCAACTGTTTTAAACGGTTGTTTCGAATTATAATGCGACGATATAAATCGTTGAGATCACTGGCAGCAAAACGTCCGCCGTCCAATGGAACTAGAGGTCTTAACTCTGGTGGTATCACGGGTAAAATGGGCACAACCATCCACTCAGGTTTATTAATCTTTTTGGTTGTATTCATGTCAACCAAAAACGATTTAACAACCTTCAGACGTTTGAGTGCTTCTTCGCGTTTTTGTTTGGATTTGGAAGTTTTAAGAACGTCTTCCATTTCACGGCGAAGTTCTACAAGGTTCATCCTTGATAACATTTCTTTCAGCGCTTCACCACCCATGGTTGCATAGAAAAAATCTTCATTATCACGTTCTTCTTCACTCACTGCATCAAAACCGTAAAGCTGTTCCAGCTCTAGGAATTCAGGCTCATCAATCATCTCAAATTGTTCTTTACCGCTTTTACCCGGATCAATGATCAGAAATTGTTCATAATAAACAACTTTTTCTAAATTTTTTGTACTGATACCGGCTAAATAGCTGAGTTTTGAAGGGATTGCACGCAAATACCAGACATGCACTACAGGAACTGCCAAAGTAATATGCCCCATCCGTTCGCGACGCACTTTTTTACGGGTAACTTCAACACCACAGCGATCGCAGATAATACCACGATAACGAATACCTTTATATTTACCGCAATGGCATTCGTAATCTTTTACAGGTCCAAAAATCTTTTCACAAAACAGACCGTCTTTTTCTGGTTTGTAGGAACGATAGTTGATTGTTTCAGGTTTGAGGATTTCCCCATAGGATTTCTGTAAAACACTTTCCGGCGATGCCAATCCAATGGTTATCGAAGAAAAGCCTTTACTTGTATCTAGTTTATTGGTTTGAATGAAAGTCAATGTAATTCTCCCCTAGTCTAATTCTATGTCTAAGTTAAGGCCCTGCAGTTCCTTGATGAGTACGTTAAACGACTCAGGAACACCAAATTTCGGCAGAGCTTCACCTTTTACGATTGCGTTATATACCTTTGAACGGCCGTCCACATCATCCGATTTAACGGTCAAGATTTCTTGCAAATTATGCGCTGCGCCATAAGCTTCTAGCGCCCAACATTCCATTTCACCGAAACGTTGACCACCAAACTGAGCTTTACCACCCAGCGGCTGCTGAGTAACGAGCGAATACGGTCCCGTTGAACGGGCATGCATTTTATCATCCACCATATGACTTAGTTTCATCATATAGATAGTACCTACGGTAACAGGATTTTCCATTTTTTCACCAGTGCGTCCATCGATTAAAGTTGTCTTTCCTGTAAGAGGAAGTCCAGCTTTTTTCATTTCTGTTTCAACTTCGGCTGGTGTTGCACCATTAAATACAGGCGTTGCATACTTTATGCCCAATATATCTCCAGCCCAGCCCAGCATTGTTTCATAGAGCTGACCTAAGTTCATACGAGACGGCACACCTAGCGGATTCAATACAACATCCACTGGGGTTCCATCTTCAAGAAACGGCATATCTTCCTCAGGAACTACAGTTGCGACAATACCCTTATTTCCGTGACGGCCAGCCATTTTATCACCGACTTGAATTTTACGTTTATTAGCGATATCAACTTTAGCCAGTTTTAAAATCCCGGGCTGAAGCTCATCACCAACGCGCAATTTGAAAACATCTCTTTCGAGCGTTTCTTCTATAATTCGCCACTCTTTCAAAAATGAACGCCATACTGCTTTTATTCTTTTCCAAGCTTGCTTATCATCAACCCAGGATGCATCCTGAGCGAAACGTTCCAGATTATAGGTTTTTAACCTTTTTCCTGTCAGCTTTGTACCCTTTTTAATAAGAGTTCGACCTGAAGATAAATCTCGAATACCATCAGAAACCTGATCCTTAAGTAAAGCCAGTAATTTCACATCACGGGATTCCTTAAGTTCTTTTTTCCGAATGGCAGTGCTCTTCTGAATTTCAAGAATATTTTTTCTTTCTTCAGAACGGGCTGATTTGCTGCGTTTTTCAAATAAATTAGTTCCAATTACAACACCCTTAACTCCAGGGTCGGCCCGCTTGGAAGCATCTTTTACTTCTCCGGCTTTTTCACCAAAAATGGCTCGGAGTAACTTCTCTTCAGGCGTTGGATCGGTTTCACCTTTGGGAGTCACTTTACCAATAAGAATATCGCCATCGCTAACTTTCGCACCAATACGGATGATACCACGATCGTCCAATTCTTTGGTCGCATCTTCCCCAACATTTGGAATTTCAGCTGTCAATTCTTCTTCGCCACGTTTTGTATCACGGACTTCGAGTTCAATCTCATTGACATGAATACTGGTGAACAAATCTTCTTTCACCGTTCGTTCACTAATGACAATTGCATCCTCAAAATTGTATCCTCGCCAAGGCATGAAGGCAACAGTAATATTTTTACCTAAGGCTAGTTCACCATTCTCCGTGGATGTTCCATCGGCAATAGGCTGGCCTTTTTCGACTTTTTCACCTTCCGAAACAATCGGACGCTGGTTTTGGCAACTATTTTGGTTTGTTCTTTTAAATTTTCTTAATTCGATTGAAACAAGATTCTCACCATCAATCAATGTTAATTCTTCAGGTACATCGTATGTCCGAATAACAATCTTATTAGAATCAACATAGTGCACACGACCATTTACCGGCGATACAACGGCAGATCTTGAGTCTACTGCTACTTTTGTCTCAAGCCCAGTTCCCACGATTGGTGAATCTGGCCTCATCAACGGCACACTTTGACGCTGCATATTAGACCCCATAAGGGCACGGTTTGCATCATCATGTTCTAAAAATGGAATCAATGAAGCTGCCACCGATAAAATCTGATTTGGCGCCACATCCATAAATTCAACTTGATCCGGAGTAACTATGGGGAAGTCACCTTTAATTCTTGCGCGAATATGCTCACTCGTGAGAATATCATCCTTACCCAACTCTTCATCTGACTGGGCAATCATGACGCGATCTTCATCGTCGGCAGAAAGGTAACTAATATTATGAGTAGCATAAGCATGCCCATCTTTTACTTTAACCTTACGATAAGGCGCTTCAATAAATCCATGGCGATTCACTTTGGCCAATAAAGCCAAAGAGGAAATTAAACCAATATTTGGACCCTCTGGCGTTTCAATTGGACACAGGCGCCCGTAATGGGTATAATGAACATCTCGAACTTCAAAGCCTGCTCTTTCTCGAGTTAAACCACCTGGCCCTAAAGCAGAAATACGACGTTTATGCGTCACCTCTGCCAATGGGTTTGTCTGGTCACCAAACTGGGACATTTGACTGGTTCCAAAAAAGGTATTCACCACTGTCGTTACAACACGAGAATTAATTAAATCCTGGGGTGTAATTGACTCCTGCTCACGAAGATTCATACGTTCATATATAGTACGGAGCATTCTACTTAAAGCAATTGAGAACTGATTAGTAAGCTGCTCACCAATTGACTTCACTCGACGATTACCCAAATGGTCAATATCGTCAGATCCTCTTTCACCCTTGCGCATATTTACTAAAAAGTTGATAACCTGGATAATATCATCCATAGTTAGTACTGTTTCTTCAACCGGTACATTTAATCCGAACTGCTGATTTAAGCGATACCGACCCACTTCACCCAAATCATATTTTTTAGGATTAAAGAAAATTCTTTCAATGAATTTCTGGGCAGTTTCAAGGTTTGGCGGTTCACCGGAACGGAGCAATTGATAAACAATAGTAAGCGCTTCCTCAGTATTTTTACTGGGATCCTTAATCATGGAATTCAGAAGCATCATTGCGTGGAAGTTTTTATTAGAGTCTACTACTTCAACAGATTTGATTTTGACCTTCTTTAACTCATCAATGATGTCCTGTGAAAGTTCAGTCCCACCCTCAAGAAAGATTTCACCCGTTTCAGTATTAATAATATCTTCTATAACGGTGCAACCAATCGCTTTTGAAACATTTTTTGAATTCAGTTTGACTTCTTCAATACAACCGAATACGCGAAAAATATCTGCATTAGTTGAATACCCTAGGGCACGCAACAACATGGTAACAGGAAATTTTCTTCGACGATCAATAATAGCAAAAATACTATCATTAATATCGGTGGTAAAGTCAACCCACGATCCACGGAAAGGAATAATCCTTGCCTGAAATAATTTGGTACCATTGGGATGAACAGATTGATCAAAGAAAACACCCGGCGAACGCTGTAGCTGAGAAACGATTACTCGTTCCGCACCATTGATTACAAAAGTCCCCTTTGGGGTCATGTTAGGAATATTACCAAAATAAACTTCCTGTTCAATGGATTGGTCATATTTGCTTCGATCATCTTCATTAGTTATATGAAGAACTAAACGAACTTTCATAGGAACTGAATATGTCAGCCCTCGGTCAATACATTGTTCAGGGGTATATTTAGCTAATCCTAGGAAATAACTTTTGTATTCCAGGACGTAATTCCGATGAGAATCCTCAATCGGGAAAAAGTTTCTAAATACTTCTTCTAGTCCAATATTTAGACGTTCATCTTCTATCACATGTTCTTGAATGAAAGACTGGAATGCATCCACCTGAACCGATAAAAGGTCAGGGAATTCAATCTCAGATTTCGTTTTTTCGAACGAATAACGCTCGGCGTACGGATTGGTTATGGCAGCCAATTAAGCCTCCATTGTAATGGTGGAAAAGGGCGAATTGATATCTTGCAGAAAGATAGGCGTTTTCAGTCGAGTTATTTTAATTCGACTGAAGCACCGGCTTCTTCTAACTGAGTTTTAACTTCTTCAGCTTCTGCTTTGGAAACACCTTCTTTGATTGCTTTCGGAGCACTATCAACTAATTCTTTAGCTTCTTTTAAGCCTAAGCTAGTAATCGTGCGAACAGCTTTAATTACACTGATTTTAGATGAACCGGCAGATGTTAAAACAACATCAAATTCATCTTTTTCTTCAGCAACTGCTTCGCCGCCACCAGCGGGAGCAGCAACAGCGGCAACAGGGGCTGCAGCAGTTACACCAAATTTTTCTTCAATCTCACTGATGAGATCAGAAATTTCCATCATATTGGCATTTTCTAGATAGGTTAGCACATCGGCTCTGTTTGTATCAGCCATTATCATAGCTCCTTATTATGTCTTAATTAGATTTTTTATCTTTTAGATTGCTTAACGCATTACCCAAATCTGTCATAGGCGATTTTAAAGCCCACATCAAATTGGTTAGCGGGGATTGTAATAGCGCGGCAAGCATGCCCAGCAATTGTTCTTTTGTTGGCATGTCAGCAATTCGTTTGAATTCGCTGCCATCCAGCACATCCCCATCAAACACGATTCCTTTTACTTCAGGCAAATCGCGGTCTTTTGTGAATTTTTTCAGTACCCGCGCGGGGCCGGTTGGGTCTTCGTACGATAATGCAACCGCCGTTGGACCGCTTAAATAGGGATCCAAACCGTCGATTTTATTACTTTTCGCCGCCAGTTTTAAAAGTGTGTTTTTTGCAACCAAGAATTCCACACCATTGGAGTGGAATTCACGACGAAGCTCTGTCACATCCTCGACATTTAGGCCGAGATATTGTGTAATATAAATTGCTTTAGCTCTTCCAAGTTTTTCAGTTAATACTTCAACTTGTTGAATATTTTTTGTATTCGGCATTTGCTTACCTAATGCTTCCTTGACTTACTTTTATGCCGGGCCCCATAGTAGAAGAAACACTCAGCTTTTTGAAGTACGTTCCTTTTACAGAAGAAGGCTTAGCTTTCATTAGGGTGTCATAAATTGCACGGATATTTTCGACCAATGCAATTTCTTCAAATGAACTTTTACCACATTGCGTATGAATAATACCGGTTTTTTCAACTCGAAGCTCGATTTTACCACCTTTTAATTCTTTCACTGCGCTGGCCACATCCATAGTAACTGTACCACTTTTTGGGTTTGGCATAAGTCCTTTAGGGCCTAGAATTTTTCCTAATCTACCCAATTCGGGCATCATGTCTGGGGTAGCGATAATTTTATCAATATCATCCCAACCATTTTTAATTTTTTCAAGGTATTCTTTACCCACATAATCGGCACCTGCATCTTCGGCTTCTTTTTCTTTAGGCCCTTGTGTAATAACTAGCAATTTCACTTCTTTACCCGTTCCGTGGGGCAATGTGGTTGTTACACGAATATTTTGATCTGCATGGCGTGGGTCAACACCTAAATTGATTGCCAAATCTACAGACTCATCAAATTTAGTAAACTTTAAATCTTTGACCAATTTAACAGCATCTTCCAAAGCGTATTCTTTCATACGATCTAGCTTAGTATCTGCGGCTGCTTTGTTTTTTCCGACTTTCATTATCCTTTTACCTCTAAACCCATACTACGGGCGGTTCCACGAATCATTTCCATCGCCTTTTCAACTGAATTGGCATTTAAATCGTTCATTTTAATCTCAGCGATTTCTCGTAGGTCAGCTTCAGAAACTTTACCGACTTTTTCACGATTTGGCTCGCCAGAACCTTTTGGAACACCAGCTTTTTTCTTAAGCAGGACTGCAGCAGGTGGTGTTTTGGTAATATAAGTAAAACTACGATCTGCATAAACGGTGATCACTACCGGAATAATCATTCCAGCTTGATCCTGAGTAGCAGCATTAAATGCTTTACAAAATTCCATAATATTCACACCATGTTGACCCAAAGCAGGGCCCACAGGCGGTGCGGGATTTGCTTTTCCTGCAGGTATTTGAAGCTTAATAAAACCTGTGACTTTTTTTGCCATTTCTTAGCCTATTTCTCTAATTCTACTTGTAAAAAATCTAATTCAATCGGCGTAGGTCGTCCAAAAATACTGACAGAAACCTTTACCTTTTGTTTATCTTGATTCACTTCATTAACGTAACCAGAAAAATCCGCAAATGGACCATCGGTTACTTTTACTGCATCGCCTACTTTATAGGGCGCCTTCACTACTTCACGGCCTTCACGACCTTCAACTTCTCCCAGGATTCGAGTAACTTCTTCTTCTCTAAGCGCTTGAGGTTCATTATTAGCGCCAACAAAATTGATTACACCTGTTGTGTTTTCAACAAGATGTCGCGCTTCTCTTGACTCACTCATATGAATCAAGATATACCCGGGGAAAAAAACTTTGTTCTTTACTTTCTTTTTACCGTCTTTCATCTCGACAATATTTTCAGACGGAACTAAAACAGTTTCTACCTCTTCAGAAAGTGATTGAAAATCCAATTCAAAGAGAAGATTCTCACGCACCTTCTTTTCTTTGCCGGAAATTACTCTGAGGGTATACCAATTCATTGACTAAAGAACCACCTGTATAATAGTTGCCAAAATTCGATCAATAAAAAACAGGAATACACTGATCATAATTGAGAATGAAATAACCACGAATGTGGACCCTTTCAATTCTTCCCAATTTGGCCAGGAGACTTTTTTCATTTCGAAACTTACTTCGGAAAAAAACTTTGTAATCTTATTCATTATGCCTTAACTAAAACGATTTCACGTATTCAGTATCTAATTTTTGCAGGAGTGACAGGACTTGAACCTGCAACCCCCGGTTTTGGAGACCGGTGCTCTACCAATTGAGCTACACTCCTTCTTGAAATTTTCAGCCATCAAAAAGAGGACTAAAACAGTTCTACCGGAAAGTCTACTTGGTCTCTTTAAAGATGACGTGCTTGCGAACAACTGGATCGTATTTACGATATTCCACTCGTCCCGGGTGCAGACGTTTACTTTTAGCTACCGTATAACGGTAACCGGTTCCAGCTGTGCTTTCCAACTGAATTATTGCGCGCTTGCTATTGCCAGCCATTAAAAGAGTCTCCTATTCTACAATCTCAGTGACAACACCGGCGCCAACAGTATGGCCGCCTTCACGAATAGCGAATCGTAATTCTTTATTCATTGCGATTGGTGTAATCAATTCAACTTCTAATTCTACATTGTCACCCGGCATTACCATCTCAGTACCACTGGGTAATGTGGCTACACCCGTTACATCCGTTGTCCGGAAGTAAAACTGGGGACGATATCCATTGAAGAATGGTGTATGACGACCACCTTCATCTTTTTTCAATACATACACACTTGCTTTAAACTTTGTGTGTGGTGTAATGGAACCGGGTTTGGCCAAAACCATACCACGGTTTAATTCTTCTTTATCTACACCGCGAAGGAGTAGACCTGCGTTATCACCAGCACGACCTTCATCCAGAAGTTTTCTGAACATTTCGATACCGGTTACTATGGTCTTCTTGTTGGTGCCCATTCCGATCATTTCAATCTCGTCACCCACCTTAACAATCCCACTTTCAACACGACCTGTACCAACTGTACCGCGACCCGTGATTGAGAATACATCTTCAACGGGCATTAAGAACGGTTTGTCAACATCACGTTTGGGTTCAGTAATAAAAGTGTCACATGCTTCCATAAGTTCTGTAATGCAAGCGGTGGCTGCTTCATCGTTGACATTATTCAACGCATTTAAAGCCGATCCTTTAATAATTGGAGTATCATCACCGGGGAAGTCATATTCATTTAACAGATCACGCAGTTCCATTTCAACCAACTCGATCAACTCATCATCATCCACTTGATCTGTTTTGTTCATGAATACTACGATAGAAGGCACATTCACCTGCCTGGCTAGAAGAACATGTTCTCTGGTCTGAGGCATCGGACCGTCTGCAGCAGATACAACCAGAATACCACCATCCATTTGGGCGGCACCGGTTATCATATTTTTAATATAGTCAGCGTGACCAGGACAGTCTACATGCGCATAGTGACGATTCTCTGTCTCATACTCTACGTGAGCTGTCTGGATTGTGATACCACGTTCTCTTTCTTCCGGCGCATTATCAATGCTATCGAAAGAACGTGTTTCACTTAAACCTTTGGAGGCCTGTGTCATGGTAATCGCTGCGGTCAGCGTTGTTTTTCCATGATCAACATGACCAATTGTCCCAATGTTTAAATGGGGTTTACTTCGTTCAAATTTTTGCTTTGCCATAACTTTATATCCTCAAATAAATTTCTTTTCTTACTACCAATAGAGAGCCTACGGCCGGGATTGAACCGGCGACCTCTTCCTTACCAAGGAAGTGCTCTACCACTGAGCTACGTAGGCACTTCTTACGGCGAACCGCTTAGAGCGGGTGATGAGACTCGAACTCACGTCACCAGCTTGGAAGGCTGGGGTTCTACCGTTGAACTACACCCGCAGCTATGTGGGGAGAGAAGGATTCGAACCTCCGTAGACATTCGTCGGCAGATTTACAGTCTGCTGCCTTTAACCACTCGGCCATCTCCCCGCTAAACTCATTGCCTTGTTAAAAAACGCTTCAACTGCTCTAACCCAACGATTCTACTTGGGCCACCGACAGGAGTCGAACCCGTGACATCCTCATTACAAGTGAGGCGCTCTACCAACTGAGCTACGGTGGCAAGTCGGTGCTTAACTCAAATAATTCTTAAGCTTGCAAAACCGGATTTGACCCGCCATGCGGATCGTCTTATCGTCAATCTCCAGTACGTATGGCACAGTTATTGTACAGACTAATTCATACGACTGTCGAAAAAAGCCTCGAAAATTAATCCAAATATTATTTAAAGACAATTCTTTTTGTATAAATAAACCTAAATAATTTAGATATGAGTTTCGAGACATATTTTGTCTCTTTTA
>Ga0233447_1002407_pt1 | contig 13441 bp, 7 predicted proteins | sample SI_124_October20_3_FD_183014 | JGI IMG/M metagenome (GOLD analysis project Ga0233447, IMG submission 183014) | Seawater microbial communities from Saanich Inlet, British Columbia, Canada - SI_124_October2016_135_MG | ecosystem: Environmental > Aquatic > Marine > Inlet | place: Canada: British...
GACGGAATAGTATTTAGCTTTTTTCTGACGATATCGGTTGCAGCCAGTCTTCCCTGCTTATTCGCAGGACCTGCTAGGGGAAATAACTGCCATTGACCAGTGATCACATTCTTCACTTCCACGACATCACCAACCGCCCAGATATTTGGGTCACTGGTTTGCAGATATTCATTGACGCGAATCCCGCCATGCTTCCCAATTTCCAGCCCTGCCTGCACAGCTAACTCAGCTCTAGGTTTAACGCCGATAGACACCATCACCGCATCAACCTTTACAGACTCACCAGAGTCGAGAGAAACCTGTAATGACTGATCCGGATTTTGGCTGATAGCGGTAGCCTTGCAGCTTAACTTTATCTCTAAGCCATGTTGCTGCAGATGATCGGCAACATAAGCCGCCATTTCCTTATCCAGACTATGCATTACTTGATCTGCAGATTGTACGACTGTGACCTCTACCCCTGTTTTTTTCAGGTTTTCAGCCAATTCCAGCCCCAGATAACCTGCACCCAATACGACTGCGCGCTGAATATTTTCTAACTGCGCCTTAATCTGGCGACTGTCTGGAATCGTTCTTAAAACATGCACACCGGGTAAATCCAGGCCGTTTATGTCTGGCCATACTGATTGCGAACCCGTGGATAAGACCAGCGCATCATAATGTTCATGGCGCTGCTCGCTGGTTTTTAAATCACAGACACTAATGCGCTGATGTTCCCGGTCTATAAATAAAACCTCGGTATCTGTATGCACACGGATATTAAAGCGATTTTCAAATAAGGCGGGCGTTGCAACCAGCAACTTCTCTTCTTCGACAATGACATCGCCAATAAAGTAAGGCAAGCCGCAATTCGCAAATGAAACATAAGATCCCATTTCAAAAATAACGATCTCACAATCTTCATTTAGCCTGCGTATTCTCGCACCACATGTCGCTCCTCCGGCTACCCCGCCTACAATTAAAATTCTCTTTTTTTCCATGCCAGCCCTATCCTTTAAGGTATTTACCTGTGTTTTTAGATAATAGCTTATTAACAGAAAATAACCAGCAAAGCCGTCTGTCTTTATTGCGCTAATGTTGTACTAGGATAAAATTCTTAATTCACTTTGTTTCTATTTTATTTTACAAACACGCTTATCTACAAACCCAATAAATAACTTAAAACTCCGCATAGCTTAGGATAAAGATAAGCGCGATAAAACCTTAGTTTTTTTATGAGAACAAAGAGCCAAAAAAACACCGCTATCCTGCTTCATTCCTAGAGTTGAATGTTTACCTTTAGGCTTCTACAGTGCTAAAATAATCCTTTTTCACCACGCTATTAGATATCATGCCAGTGGATACAACTCGCGCCCTATTAACTTCCGAAGCGTCACCAGTACGTTTACGAGAAATCCCTTATAACTACACGTCTTTTTCTGATCGTGAAATAGTCATCCGCCTACTGGGTGAGGATAATTGGCAGATTCTAAATTCGCTACGTGATGAGCGAGTCACTGGACGCTCTTCGCAAATGCTGTTTGAAGTACTCGGTGATATCTGGGCAGTACAACGCAACCCCTATCTCGAAGACGATTTGCTCGATAATCGCAAACGACGCAATTCCTTGCTCGAAGCACTGCGCCATCGCTTGTCACAAATGGAAAAACGCCATACCGAATATAAGGAAGAAGGGGCTGATCGCGCGAAACGGGTGGCACAGTTGATTGCAGCAGCTCATCAAGCCATCAATACCTTTGCAGCGCATTTCAAAGATAGCGAAAAAATGCGCAAAAAATCCCTCGCATTATTGTCTAAACATACCCGCAAAGACAATATCTGTTTCGATGGTTTTGCCCGTGTTTCACATGTCACCGACGCCACCGACTGGCGAGTTGAATACCCGTTTGTAGTGCTTTATCCACGTAATGAAAAAGAAGTCGGTCAGCTGGTTAGAGATTGCATAAAACTCGGCCTGACGATTATTCCGCGTGGTGGTGGTACGGGGTATACCGGGGGAGCCGTACCTTTAACGCCTTTTTCCGCCGTTATTAATACTGAAAAACTAATGGATATTGGCCAGGTAGAGCATGAAAGTGCGCTCGCGGGCATAGACCAGACTTATGCTACGGTTTATACCGGAGCAGGCGTTGTCACCCGTCGCGTTATGGATGTTGCCGATAATGCCGGACTGGTATTCGCTTGTGACCCAACCTCTGCGGATGCTTCTTGCATAGGCGGAAATGTAGCGATGAATGCCGGTGGTAAAAAAGCCGTGTTATGGGGAACAGCGCTAGACAATCTGGTGTCCTGGCGTATGGTTACGCCGGATGGAAACTGGCTTGAGGTTGAGCGTTTGCAACATAATCTGGGCAAGATTCATGACCAGGATCAAGTCAGCTTTAATCTCAAGCGTTTCGATGCCAGTGGTAAAAACCTGCTTTCCGAAGAACCGCTGGTTATTCCGGGCAGCCACTTCCGCAAGGGTGAGCTTGGTAAAGACGTTACCGATAAATTTCTGGGCGGCTTGCCAGGCATTCAAAAAGAAGGCTGCGACGGTATCATTACCTCTGCACGCTGGATATTGCACAAAATGCCGGCACATACGCGCACCATATGTCTGGAATTTTATGGGCAAGTCAGAGAGGCAGTACCTGCGATCGTCGAGATTCGTGATTATCTCAACGCCTTACCCAAAAAAGGTGAGTTACGTGTGATGCTGGCGGGACTTGAACACCTTGATGACCGTTATGTTAAAGCCGTCGGCTATGCGAGTAAAGCCAAACATCTGGGCCGGCCAAAAATGGTCTTGATTGGCGATATTGTTGGCGATAATGAAAATCAAGTCGCACGAGCCGTTTCTGAAGTGGTACGCCTTTGTAATGCTCGGGGTGCAGAAGGTTTTATCGCTGTCAGCCCGGAAGCACGCAAGACTTTCTGGCTCGACCGCTCGCGTACCGCTGCTATCGCCAAGCACACTAATGCCTTCAAAATTAATGAAGATGTGGTCATTCCGTTGCCGCGCATGGGTGACTATTGTGATGGTATCGAGCGCATCAATATCGAATTATCAACTCGCAATAAAATTCGCCTATGTACAGCATTAAGTGAGTTTCTAAAAGGCGAACTACCCTTACGCAATTATGAAGATGATACAAATAAAGCCGAGCTAATTGGTGATCGCCGTGAACTGGCACTCAATGAAGTTGAAAAAGTCCGTACCCGTTGGCAGTGGCTGTATGACAATCTAGATTCCCCACTTACTCAGGCAGAAAATGAGTTTGCTCAACTGGGTATTAATGCCGGTGAATTGACCAATCGTGCAGAACAGCCGACAGTATTTCATCGACTTCAGGATCATTCGATTCAGATTTCCTGGAAGCAGGAATTATTACTGAATTTTAAAGAGATCTTCGAGGGTGATAATTTCAAGCTGATTATTGAGCGCATTGAGATGACCCATAAAGATATCTTGCGCGGTCGGGTATTTGTCGCATTACATATGCATGCAGGTGATGGTAATGTGCATACTAATTTGCCGGTAAATTCCGATCATTACCAGATGTTACAGGAGGCTAACGAGTCAGTCGCACGTATTATGGTGCTTGCTCGGTCTCTCGGTGGGGTTATCTCCGGTGAGCACGGCATCGGCATTACCAAATATGAGTTTCTTGAGGAACATGAGCTAGCTGATTTTCATGACTATAAGCAACGTGTAGATCCGGAAGGCCGGTTTAATCGCGGTAAGTTAATGCCAGGCGCTGATTTACGAGCAGCTTATACCACCTCGTTTAGCTTAATGGGTTATGAATCACTGATTATGCAGCAGAGCGAAATCGGTGCTATCTCGGATTCCATTAAAGATTGCCTACGCTGCGGAAAATGTAAACCAGTGTGTGCTACACATGTGCCGCGCGCCAACTTATTATATTCACCGCGCAATAAAATTCTGGCGACATCCCTACTGATCGAAGCATTTTTATACGAAGAGCAAACCCGTCGTGGTATTTCCATTACCCACTGGAACGAGTTTGAAGATGTTGCCGACCATTGCACAGTCTGTCATAAATGCGAAAACCCCTGCCCGGTTGATATAGATTTTGGCGACGTGTCGATGAATATGCGTAATCTATTACACAAGATGGGCAAGCAGAGCTTTAACCCAGTTAAAAAGGCCGCTATTGCGTTCTTATCGACCGGGCATCCAAATACCGTTAAATTAATGCGTAAAGTATTAATTGAATGGGCCTATAAAGGCCAGCGCATTGGTAATTTCTTTATCAAACCCTGGGGCAAAGCCCAGCTTAAACAACCACCCTCTTCGATTGGAAAACCCAATATGCAGGAATATGTGGTGCATTTTACCAACCGCAAAATGCCAGGTAAATTGCCTACTAAAACTGCAAGGGCTTTGTTAGGTATAGAAAGCAATGATATTGTGCCAATTATTCGTGACCCACAAAAAACCCGCACCAACTCCGAAGCTGTATTTTATTTTCCGGGTTGTGGTTCCGAGCGTTTATTCTCTCAAGTCGGTCTGGCAACTCAAGCCATGTTATATGAAGTGGGTGTACAGACCGTACTTCCTCCTGGCTATTTATGTTGCGGTTATCCCCAACGTGCTGCAGGTGAATTTGACAAGGCAGATCAAATTACCACCGATAATCGTATTCTGTTCCATCGTGTTGCCAATACTTTAAATTATCTGGATATTAAAACCGTCGTCGTCAGTTGTGGTACTTGTCTGGATCAGTTAGAAGACTACGAATTTGACAAGATTTTTCCAGGTTGCCGAATGATCGATATACATGAATACCTACTGGAAAAAGATGTCAAACTCGAAGGTCTGAACGGCACCCAGTATATGTACCATGACCCTTGTCATACACCGCTTAAACAACAAGACCCCATGAAAACAGTCAACGCACTGATGGGTACGGACGTACATAAGTCCGATCGTTGTTGTGGTGAATCAGGTACTTTAGCTGTTGGGCGGCCAGACATTTCGACTCAGGTACGCCACCGTAAAGCCGAGGAGTTAGACAATGACAAAGCCCAGATGCGTGTGGAAGGCAAAGAAGGCCCGATTAAAATGCTGACTTCATGCCCCTCTTGCATGCAAGGCTTACAACGCTTCGACGATGGAGATCAGCAACTAGATACAGATTATATCGTGGTCGAAATTGCCAAGAATATCCTGGGCGATGACTGGATGCAATCTTACATCAAACAGGCATCTAAAGGTGGTATAGAGCGGGTATTGGTATAAAAATCCAGCGCTAAACTGGCTTTAGGCGATTGTCTGAAAAGACAAACCGGATTGCGCCGGACTTTTGTTCGTATTCAAGGCGCGTTATCGGACGCATAGCCAGCTATGTAACTGATATCGCAACGCAGAAGAAGGGCAAAAAGACAAGCAAGGTGGTAAATTTTTTAAGAGTAATCAACTGAGACTTATACAGTCATTAAAAATGAATAAGTTGATTAAATCAGCTTATTCAAATAAACTGCGAAGGCACTGTTAAACCATTACTCGGGCTCAGTTCCGCTTATAAGTTATTGAAGCTTCTAGACGGGGCGGTGTTTACGTTAACAAGTGACTGTCTATGTCAGCTAAATTTTTTACTAAACTTGATTCTACTTGTTACAATATGCTCCCTTACACCAGCCATTCTGTTTCATTTATAATAAGTTGGTGTTGTTTTTCTTATGTTCCAACATCGTTGTTATATGGAAATAGTTATTACGACGGATAGCTGCATCATGATCATACTACGCAGTTAGTACCGTCGTATTTAAGGATAAATCAATGTTCCCCGAATCTTTTTTTCATAGGCAAAACAACACACGCATTGCGCAGGTTGCCAATTTTATCAAAGCGGCGGCTTTTCGGCAATATGACAAAAAGGTCGAATCCGAACGGCAGATGCTATTCAGAGTGACACTAAAGTTTATCACTTTAATAGTGCTCATTTCGATATTCGACTCCTTACTTGACTTGTTCCTTGAGCTATTCGATCTGCTGATAAATCTACTGCATTTGTTTATTGAAGCGATCGAATATATGCTAGAATTACTGCTGGTATATATCTTACATACCAATACTCAACAGAGCGAAACTATCATCGTCAATACTGTGATTATTATTGCTCTGTTTCTTGCCTACCGATTGCTGCCTAACATTCCGCAGTTGTATATTCACAGTAAACGAAATTTTCGTGCTGTTTATTTACGCCATATAAAACGAGAGTCTTCTTGCTGGCGGACAATGTCATTGCGCTACAAAATTAAATGGTGCATTGCCCATAGCCTAGGTACGACCAGCTTTTTATTATTGATGTAATTTTGCCTGGTGCAAATCGATTCTCACTTTGACAAAATCCAGGGTAAAACCTTAGCCATAGCCAGTACTACTCTGAGCGCAATAAAATCGCTCAAACCAAATTCCCACCCCACACAGAAAATACTAGAACCATTCCTCAACTAGTAAATACGGCTGTCTATCTGTTAATACCCAGACAATGATATTGCCCTGCACTTGTCTACTTAAATCATAATAGAGTTGCCACTATACCTGACGTTGAATGATGCGATAATAAGCAGAAAAGTAGCCCCTTTGTTCTAGGAGGCTGTCCAAGAATAGAGACCCTACTACGGAAAAAACCCTTTTGGCCATTTTTCCCGAACATTTTCGTTAAAGAGCGCAACTATTCGCCTCAAATGTTCGAAAAAACTGACTCAAAAAGGCTTTCCCTCGCTACGGTTTCTATTCTCGGACAGCCTCCTAGGAATATTCTATGCTGAATAAACATATTGATTATTACAAGTCCTATATAAAAACTGATATTTCATCCGGTTTAGTTGTTTTTTAGTCGCTCTGCCCTTATGCCTTGGTATTGCGCTGGCATCGGGTGCACCGCTATATTCAGGTTTGATTGGCGGTCTTATCGTCTCTCTCTTCAGCGGCTCGTACCTCAGCGTTTCTGGCCCTGCTGCGGGTTTAACGGTCATTATTTTCAATGCAATTGAACAACTAGGTATTTATTCCGGTTTTTTAGTCAGTGTAGTTTTAGCTGGAATTATACAAATCATATTGGGTTACCTACGCGCGGGGCTTATTGGCGCATTTTTCCCATCAGCTGTTATTAAAGGCATGTTATCAGCCATTGGCCTCATTCTGATTATCAAACAATTGCCTCACGCAGTTGGTTATGATAAACATTTTGAGGGTGACGAAAGTTATATGGATGAAACTGCGAGCGAAAGCTGTTGTCTTGCACCATTTTGTACCGCCTCATCAATGAGTGCACAGTATTGCTTGCGATCTGGGTAGGAGGTCAATCGACCTCCTACCCAGATCGCTTGGCTCTTTTTTGACAATACCAGTAAGGCAGCCGTTTCAGAGAGCCCTCTATCCTTACGATTGAGCTCTTTCTGCAAGCGTTTATTTTCTTGTTTAAGTTTTTTCTGTTCCTGCCTGGAGGTAGAGTCAGAGGCTTGATTTTCTGATAAAAAATCTGATTTCCATTCCTTTACATGGTGTGGGTAAATTCCATTTTCTCGGCAATAAGAGCTAAGCCGATCATCGTTCAGGCTGTGACAGTCCATTATGGCCTCAAGACGTTGTGCTTTAGTCCAGCTCTGTGAGCTTTTTTCGGTTGACATATTTGTTTCAGGGTTTTCTAGTTTATTTTCCTTGGCTAATCGGATCCATCTTTGAAGTGTTGAATAGCCAATACGTAAATCATCGGCAATATCGTTAAGTGTTTGTCCGTCACGTTTGGATAATGCTTTTTCTACGGATTGTACTTTAAATTCTTAGCTATATATGGCCATTTTTGGCTCATAATATTAAATTTAATAGGCGACAGGTATGTAGACATAGGGAGTAGATGATGACGAGAACGAGACTCCTAATAAAATTAACTTTATTGAGTAACAATAAAAAAAACCCCGCTAATTATCAACTTGCGCGGGGCTTTTTGTGGGTTTTATTGCTATATTAGCAAACCTGATAGCATCTGTTTAAGCGATTTGTAAGCTTTTTTTAAAAAATGCAATATCAAGTGGTTTATCACCTTTAATGATGGCTTTAATTTCTGAAATCCATAGAGATATCATTTGATATAATCGGATAATTATCACTACAATTTGCTTTAAATTATCCTGATAAAAATCTTCGGCATAGACCCGAGAGCTTTTGATTTTCTGTATGGATGGACCAATCACCTTATGCTGCATTTTTTTTGTCAAATGGATAGGTAAATCAATTGCCAGCGCAAGAGATTTCTCATACAATTTATATCCTGGTGCAATCAACTTTTGATCAATAGTATCTAACGATAGTTTAATATATTGTTCTTTAGTTTCTTGAGACTTATTAATATAATGTTTGGCTCTGTCAGTCACTTCTTGCTCAAAAAATGATTTAAATAGTGCTGTTAAATCTGAGGTATTTATAACACTGGAAGGCGAACCGTTAATGGTCGGTTCCGGGGAACTCTGCAACGCCTGCTCTAGTTCTAAAATCTGTTTATTACTTATTTGAAGGGATGCTTTGTATTCTTTAATGGTTACTTCATTCGCTTTCAGCTGAGACGATAGTTTTGTTACCTTATTCTCTAGCCTTGTCAGCTTTGCCTGTAAAGATTTTTTCTTGGCCGTGTCATCTTTATCCATAGGTTTTCCTCCTCATAAAATTGTTATTATTATTTTTAATATATTTCACCCTTGGTAAGTAATTGTTAACAAAAGAAACAACCAAAGTCAATAAAGAATAATAAGTCCTAGCCACAAAGTCAAGGTATTATTAGATATTCCACAACAATCAATCTATCAACTGTATGAAAAATAAGGTGATGGTGTGAATACGCTGACTATTAGGCGCTTACTTATTAGATGAGGGCATTAAGACCAGTATGGATGGGCTGGCTCACGCTTTAGAAAATATTTTGTAGCGCGTTTATGGCGAACCGTAAAATATGAAAATATTTATATGAATGACTACCAGACAGTAATTCAGTTACGATCTGGATTAAAACGTTATTTCGAGTTTTATTATCCTGGGCGCTTGCTTCAAAGCCTAGATTATCAAACACCAAATGAAATACATTTCCTATGAAAATGTTAGATATTTCTCCTTATTATTTGGAGAATATGGTCTTGATAATGGGTCCACTTTACTATTTTCGATCACTTTCTTTTATGATTGGGTTTGTTTCATCTTCTAGTTTGGTTTTTCCTCGAGACCACATCCATGCATATCTGATTCCTAAAAAGATTCGTTCGGGTGCTATGCAACGCGTTGAATGTAAGTACATGCCACGTTGAGCATCATACGACAAGCGACCTAAATCTTCAGTTTCCTGATCATTAAAATTCCGTTCGGTTATACCTTGTAAGCATATAATAACAGCTTCTTCAGTGCTTATAATGCGTTGTTCAACTTGATCTGTATGTGCCTTTAATAGTTTGACCCACGTCACACTATTATTGCTATAAAATCGATAAGTCGCTTGTATTTCAACCCTGCTCTGACAGGCTTGGGGGATATTCAATCTTGGTGATTTTGAAAATGTTTAAAGTAATTTAATCACTTTGTTTTGATGCGTTCATCACCTAAATTTAAATCGCGGAATTCCGTTTCTGCCCAACTAATATAACTTTAATTACCCAAATAGTTGTATTTTACAGCCTTAATTCAGACTTGTGTGTAAGGAGATGCTTTAAAGGATGTTATCCGTAATAGAATTTATTTATCGAAGAAATTATATTGGAAAATTTTTACTACTTTGAATACGTATCTCCAGAGGTGTTTTAGTATTCAGATGTATATCACGTTGTGGAAATGCAATTTCCAGATTATCCTGGATAAATTTATCATTGATTGCTTTATTCAAAGCACTAATAACTGTCACTCGGGAGTCTACATCGTCAATAAAGCAACGTAATATAAGTGATAAGGCATTATCGCCAAAGGCATCGAATATCACTGATGGGGGTGGATCCGTCAATATATTAGGATTTTCTTCAGCCGCTTCGAGCATGCGTTTTAATGCCTGTTCGACATCTCCCCCGTATGCCAGGCCAACAGGTATGACGATACGGGTAACTGGCTCGGACAATGTCCAGTTAATTAACTGCCCCGTAATAAAATCTTTGTTCGGCACCAGTAATTCTTTTCTATCCCAATTACGAATAGTCGTTGCACGTATTCGAATCCTAGTGACAACACCATTATTATTACCTATAGTAACTATATCCCCTACCCGGAACGGACGTTCAAACAGAATGATAATACCACTAATGAAATTAGCAACAATTTCCTGCAAGCCAAAACCGATACCAACTCCTAAAGCAGCAATCAGCCATTGAAGTTTGGACCAGTCCATTCCTAATGTTGCAAAGAACATAAAAAATCCAATGGCTATAATTATATAGTTAGTAATGGTAGTAACAGTATAGCGGCTACCGGCATTCATGGAAGTCCGCTGAATCATAATTATTTCTAATAAAGAAGGTAGGAATTTAGCAAAAATAACAGTCATAAATAATATAATTATTGACTTTATAAGGTCTTTTAAAGTCACAGCTACATCCAGTTGCCCTTCGGCCTCATTAACCACTGTTGTCCATAGTGTTATATCATCAAAGAGAGCAAAAGCAGGTAGAATGTTCGCCCAAACACCCATCAAGCCAATTGCAGCACAAAAAATAAGTCCGACATTAAGAAGGTATAAGCTATTACCTTCCAATTCTGCAAAATCAATTTCTGGTTCGAACATATCACCGGACTCGCTTTCCATTAAGCTATCACTGCTATTTTCTATCTTTTTTCTGGCTAAAGTTTCGAGTCTTTTTTCTTGCACTTCTTTTAATTTAAAACGACACTGACTTAGATTTAGCCAACGCACTAAAAATTTTTTCACAAACCATAAGCATAATAGCAACCAGATTGAAAACAGATATAAGTTAGCAAATTGGGCAACCGTGTACATATAGCCTAGTAAGTTAAGTGCGGCCAGTAAAAGCGGAACGACAACCAGGAATATTTTTAGGGGTTTTTGTGTCCGAATAGACCTTTTGCTGTTAACCAATGGCTTTTCATAAGAAATTTTATTATCTTTAGAAAATAACACGAATTTAAAGAAAACTGCCAGGTTAAGTAAAAAAATAATTAATAATATCCTGCCTGTTTCGCCGGTTGTACTAGCTAAATCGTAACGGAACAATATCATAAGAACAAAAATGGTAGGCATATAAACTAGCTGCAATCTTTTAAACCCAGTAGCAACACGATTAGCAGTCACTTCAGGCACTTTAAAATGCGCTATTAAAACGCCTTTTGGTAGATACATATAATAAAAAAAGCGCAGAAAAAACCAATGCATAGACGCTTCTTTAATTGATTCAGCAACAGCAATAGTAAAGGCCGTAGAATTTGAAGCACTAGATAACTGCCATCCAAAAAGAGTGAAAATTAAAGGCCAGGATGCGGCCAGTAACAAAGTTAAGGAAATAGCATAAAATGTAGAATAAAGAGTATCTTTAGACAATATCCCTACATTTTTACCGGTACTTTGAATTTTTAGTAACAACCACCTGGATTTCGTTAAAACTAGAATAATCAGGAAAACAGTGACAATAAAAAAAACTGTGCTGTTCGCCTGTTCAAATAAAGCAATTGATAGTTCTTTCCATAAAGATTCGGACAATAACCAGGATAAGTCGTGTGGAATAGCACCGATTCTCTCTATATTAAGTAAAGGAGCGGTACGAATCCATAACTGATTACGATTTAAAAAATCACTGTATTCTTCAACTGTATTATGTAGTTGTTGATCGCTGTATGCATAATCCTGCAATAAACGTAAGTTCATAGCTATCAGTCCTTTAGATTTTTCAAGTAAGGACTTACGACTCATTGCAAGCTTTTTTAGATCTTTATGTATTGCAGTTGTATCAATGTCTGGGTGTTTATCTACTAGTTGTTGAACATATTTGGAAATACTGTCTAAACCCTGTCTTTCATTATTATCATTTAGTTGTAACAAGCCTAGTTCTGAAATACGCTGTTTACGCTGTTCATCGCGAATAGAATAGGCTTTGTCAGCTGGTATCTGGCGCTGTTGCTCAATCAGGACTTTAGCCAGAATAGGGCCATAACCTGCTATTTTAAGTTTTTTACGTATATTTTCATATTGTATTTTAATATCCGTAATTTTCTTTTTGGCATTTTCATTATCCCTGTCAAATTGTTGAAATTCCAAGGTGAACTGATTAAGTTGCTGAGTTAATAAAGTATTTTTTTCTGCCAGATCACGAATAATTAATGGCTTACTTTCTAATTCCATCTGCAGCTTATCTGCGTTGGCTTTATCCTTTCCGGCTTTAACCAGCTTAAGTATATTAACTTTTTCTTGTATATAACTAATATTGCTAGATATTTCATCCACTACCAATTGATAATATTGCCGCAAAATATCCAGATACTCAACCCGTAAGGGTAAACTGAGTCGCTCCTGATCCAGCGTACTTATTTCTGTACGTATTGCTAAATTTTGAGTCTGCAACATCCAGAGTAATACTTCCATTTGTTGCAGGTTCTCATTTTCAACTGTTTGCTGGATTAATGTTGCAGTTATTTCCTCTTGCTGCTCATTTAATTCGATTATTCTCTGGCGAATAATATTAGGTCTTATTGCAGCTAATGACAATTGCTGAGATATATCTGAAAGTTTGGCAGTTACCGCTGCAAGATTAGCTTGTTCTGCATAAAGCATCTGTTCAAGGTTAGATAATTGTTTGTTGCCAAAATTTATCGGCTTGATCTCAAGATTTTGTTGTTTGTTGAGCTTTTCTCTTACTTTTATTAATGGAGTCAGAATAAGTTTTCTAAATTCACTTACTTGCTCACCCTTTAATTTATTTGTTTCGATGTCGTTCAGATAGCCGAGAGTTGTACGATACGAGTCTAGTAATTGATTTTGTTTTTCTTCGGCAAGTTGGGAACTTTGCTCAGAGTCTTTGATTTTTCTAAGTAGAGTCTCTTTATCTACCGGTGGCTGGTTAAATAAAGCATCCAGTTGGCTCTCATCATTAGCCATCAGCGGCTGTAAAAACACCATGCTAAGAAATACCACAATAAACCAAAATGAACTTCTTACAATAGGTGGAGATTTTGCAGGCTGAATAAAATCATGGAATCTCTGCGTGTTATTTTTATGCATACAATAGATTTTTTCGTTTAAATTAATAAATGAAATTTTTAAAATCAAATGATTAAAATAATTTATTTGTAAGAACCTGATTATGATCTTATGAGTGGTAAAATTTATAATTCGTAAGCGTCGATTCTTCCCACCTAGACAATTTACGCCACTTACTTTAAAGGCTTAATTTTTCCAATCAAGTTCCAGGGTAGAAACTGATCCAATGCCTCTGGCTCATAATGCCTGCCAAG
>Ga0233447_1002414_pt1 | contig 13391 bp, 12 predicted proteins | sample SI_124_October20_3_FD_183014 | JGI IMG/M metagenome (GOLD analysis project Ga0233447, IMG submission 183014) | Seawater microbial communities from Saanich Inlet, British Columbia, Canada - SI_124_October2016_135_MG | ecosystem: Environmental > Aquatic > Marine > Inlet | place: Canada: British...
TGGTGAAAAGTTTCTAAAAGAAGCTATAGGGTCAATTTTAAATCAAACTTATAAAGATTTTGAATTTCTGATTGTCTATGATGAATCTACTGACGGGACGCTCTCTATAATTCAAGAATTCCAAGAACAAGATGAGAGAATTGTTTTGGTTAACGGGGATGGAAAAAAACTAATTCATGCCTTAAATAAGGGCATTAAAAGAGCTAAAGGTAAGTACATAGCAAGAATGGATGCCGATGATGTTAGCCTTCCAATAAGGTTTGAAAAGCAAATAAGTCATATGCAGAACCTTGGATTGGATATTTGCGGCGGACATTCTTTATTAATAGACAGTGATGGAAAAATTAATGGCATAGGAATTATGCCAAGAAACCATGATTTGTGCGGACTGTCAATGATGTTCATGGTGCCATTTCCGCATCCAGGTGTTATGATTAGAAAAGGTTTCTTAACTGATTATTCGTTAGAATATGGACAGTCGATATATCAAACAGCTGAAGATTTTGATATGTGGGTTAGGATGTTTTCTGCAGGTGCAAAATTTGGAAACGTGGATGATATTGTTGTTCGATATCGAGTGTTAGACAATTCTTTGTCAATTATAAACACTGCGGAGTCCCGTAGAGATGTTAGGGGCCTTGTGAAAAAGTTTCGAGCAGATCATCAGAAGTACTTGTCAGACGTAATTAAAGATATAGATATTAACCTATTAAGCGAAGCGGAAAAATCATTAGTTGCACGTTATTTTATAAATAGAGCCATAACAAGATTCGATATTTTTGGATTACGAAGATTAAAAAATATATCTTTAAAAAATATCGTTATTACTACACTTTCAGAGATTCAACGGTTAGCAACTAAGTACGCTTGGTGGAGTGTTGCTAAGTAAGGTTGGTAATGATAGAAGAAATAGAGCGATAAACGACCACTTTCAACTATTGACACGTTAAAATAAAAAAATCCTTAATTTTGATCACGCTATAAATACAAAATGAATAAAAATAAAAGGTTTGAAGTTTTAGATAGTTTTAGAGGTGTAGCTGCTATTTGTGTTGCTATGACACATATGCATTATGTAGGAAGTGTTGCTGAATTAGACTTTTTTAGAGGTAGTTGGCTATTTGTTGAACTCTTTTTTGTTTTGAGTGGTTTCGTTTTAACTCATGGGTATGCGTTTAAGGAGAATCTTACATTTAAACAATTTGCAATATCAAGGACGTTTCGTATCTTTCCATTACATATTGCAATGTTGCTTGTTTTTCTAGTTTTAGAGATAGGAAAATTTGTTGCAGAACAATACGGATTTCATTTTAATAGTGGTGTATTTAGTGGTCCAACTGCCTTAATAGAAATTATTCCAAATCTGTTTTTACTTCAATCATGGACTAACTATACAGTGGAAAGTTTCAATATTCCATCGTGGAGCTTGAGTGTTGAATACTATGTGTACATGTTATTCTTTGCTACATTGTTTGTAAAAGGAGGTGTAAGAAGCGTATTGTGGTTAGGCATTGTAATGATAGTGACTTATCTTGTTTTGAATAATATTGCGTTACTTACTGGGTCAGTAGAAAGAGGGTTGTACTCATTTTTTATAGGTACGTTGACTTATCTTTTGTATAAGAATATGAAGAACTATATGATTAAGATTCCGCCTTATGTGTTTACTTTTGTAGAGTTAGCTTGTGTCATGTTAGTCATTTTTATTGTTGCATTAGATGCGCAATCATCTGTAGTTACAGGGCCATTATTATTCAGTTTTACGATATTTGTATTTTCTTTTGAAAAAGGCATTATTTCTCAATTTTTTAAGCATAAAGTTTTTGTATTCTTTGGAAAATTATCATATTCCATTTATATGACACACATGGCAATTTGGGTTAGTGCAATGGCATTCTTTCTTTTCTTGTCAAATATATTAGGATTTAATATGGTTCCAACGATTGAAGGCGTTAGGCTTATAGATTTTGGAAGCACTATTCTTAATAATGTAGCTGTATTTGTGAATTTATCTATCATAGTGCTTGTGTCAAAATTTACTTACAACAAGATAGAGGTTAAATGGCAAAAAACAGGTAAAAAATTAGTTGATTAGTTTATCAAGGGGAATTTCTGGAGCTGTGAAGATGAAAGGCTTATTGTGAAAATATTACATAGTTTTATTCTATTTTCAGTAGAGGTAGGTGGTGGTACATCTGATTTTATATATAAGATTTGCAAAGCGCAGGCTAAAGCTGGATTAAGGCCAACCGTATTATCTGGTAGTTATGCATTTGACCAAGAGTTAGCCGACTCGTTAGACGGGGTTGATTTTCATGTAGAGAAGACATGGCTACACAAGCAAGGATTTTCGCTTATGCCAGGTCTTATCCTATGGTGTAGAAACAATTTACAACAATATGATGTTGTCCATATGCATGTGTATAGAACATTCCAAAACATTATTTTATATTATTATTGTAGAAAATATAATATTCCTTATGTGATGGATGCGCATGGCTCTGTTCCTTACTTTACAAAGAAAAACTTTATTAAAAAAATATTTGATAAGTTTATTGGAAAGTCTATTCTAAAAAATGCAAGTGTTTTATTGGCAGAAACGGAGATTGGTGTAGATGAATATATTGAACTTGACAGCACAATTAATAGGAATAAGGTTGTTGTTTTATCCCCGCCATTTGATACTGATGAGTATTTACAGTTGCCTAAAAAAGGCGATTTTAGAAAAAAATACAATATTTCTTTAGACGAAAAAGTTATTAGTTTTTTAGGGCGGGTACACTATATTAAAGGCAATGATTTTCTGATTAAGGGGTTTGCTGAATTTGTTAGGAATAATCAGGATTCTAAATTAGTTATTATTGGTCCAGATGATGGGCATATGGCTGAATGCAAAGAAATTGTTAACAACTTAGACATTAAAGACAAGGTTATTTTTACCGGATTTTTGGGTGGCGAGTACAAAAATTCAGCTTTAGTTGACTCAGATATTGTCGTTCAGTTGTCTAGACAAGAGCAGGGAGCTTGGGCACCGTTAGAAGCAGTATTGTGTGAAACGCCTATTGTAGTTACAGGACATACAGGAACAGGCGAGGACATTAAAAGACTGAATGCTGGTTATTTGGTAGACTTTGATGATGTGAATGGTCTATCTAATATTTTTATTAATATTTTTGATAGTTATGACTTGGCAATGAATAAAACTTTAAAAGCAAAACAATATATTGAGCAACATCTTTCCTTTAATTGTAGAGTGGGAGAGTACACCGATATCTATAATAATAGCATTGAAAATAAATTTTCTTAATTTAATTGCTTTAATAAATTAGAGTATTCGACAAAAGAATAGCAACTAAAATATCAGTATATACTTTATCAAAAGAGCGACATGAGGCTTGTATGAATAGCAAAGAAGCAATGAAGAATATTCCATTTTTTAATTACCCAGCCTTGTTTGAACAAAGGAAAGATGAATACTTAAATATCGTTCAAGATGTATTGTCTCGTGGTGCTTATATCATGCAGCAAGATTTAATTAATTTTGAAAATGATTTGGCTAAGTATTTAGGTGTCAAACATGCGATAGGTGTTGCAGATGGCACCATGGCTTTGTTGATTTCATTGATGGCGGCAGGGATTGGGGAAGGAGATGAAGTGATAGTTCCTTCTCATACTTTTGTTGCTAGTGCGGCAGCTATTCATCATTCAGGAGCTAAGCCTGTTTTGGCTGATTGCCAAGAGGATCACTTAATAGATCCTAATTCAATTTCTAAATTAATCACATCTAAAACTAAAGCAATTATGCCAGTTCAATTAAATGGTAGAGTTGCCGATATGGATGCAATTAATAAGATTGCAACTGATCATAATTTGATTATTATTGAAGATTCTTGTCAGGCGCTGGGTGCAAGATACAAGGGTCAGTTTGCAGGTACTTTTGGTTTGACAGGTACTTTTAGTTTTTTCCCTGCAAAGACGTTAGGTTGTTTTGGTGATGGCGGTGCAGTCGTGACTAATAATGATAAAGTTGCTGAAAAAATTAAAATGATAAGAGATCATGGCAGAGACCCTAGTGACGGTAAGGTTAAGATGTTTGGATTTAATAGCCGATTAGATAATTTACAAGCGGCTATTTTGGGTTTGAAATTGAAATATTATGATGAGGATGTTGGTAGACGTAGACAGATTGCTGCACTTTATCACACACACCTAAACGCAGTTAATCAGATATTACTACCACCTTCGCCAGGTAGTCAAGTTAATCATTTTGACGTATTCCAAAATTATGAAATAGAAGCTGAAAATCGCGACCAACTAAGAGAGTTTTTATCTCAATCAGGTGTTGGTACAATACTTCAATGGGGCGGACACACAATACATCAATATCATGAGCTTAATTTGAACTCTGATTTAAAATACACAGAAGAAATGACAAAGAAGTTCATGTTACTTCCTTTGCATGCTATGTTGAGTGATAAAGATGTTGTTTATATTTGTCAGAAAATTAATGAGTTTTACGACTCTAAAAATATTTAATAATTTAGGTTTATTTAATGAAAAAAGATAATATTAAGGTCTCTGGTGGACTGAGAACAGAAGCAGAGGCGGTGGAGGCATCGTTTAATAAAAACTGGTTTGATAGTAATACGGGTAGTTGGGAGCAAAAGATGGAGAATTTCCCTAAGTATGTCAGACGACAGAACTTAACGAGATTTTTAGTTCTTTATGAGATTCTTAACAAGGTATTAGATGTCAAAGGCTCAATTGTTGAATGTGGCGTTAACCAAGGCTACGGTATTATGTCTTGGGCTAAGCTTTCTGCAATTTTAGAGCCAGTGAATTTAACACGAAAGGTTTATGGTTTTGATACATTTGAAGGATTTCCGGAAGTCTCAGAGAGAGATAGATCAAGTGCTAGTAATCATGTCAAGAAGGGTGATTTAGCTGCCGATACATTTGATGAAATAAATGGATTAGCTAGTGTTAACGATAGTACAAGATTTTTAGGACATATACCTAAGATTGAATTAATTAAAGGCGATGCCACTAAAACAATTCCAAAATTTATTGAGGAAAATCCGCACTTAGTAGTTAGCCTACTGTATTTAGATTTTGACCTTTATGAGCCTACCAAAACCGCATTAGAGTATTTTTATCCTAGAATGCCAAAAGGTTCAATCATTGCTTTTGATGAGCTTGATAACCCACTATGGCCAGGTGAAACACAAGCAATGATTGAGTTTTGTAAGGAGAACAAGCTGCGCATTCAACGCTTGCCTTTTGACCCATATGTTGGTTACGCAGTTGTAGAATAAATACTAATTAGTTATTATGATTAACTCTCAAAACCTCGAGCAATTCGCTTTAAAAATTAGAAAGCATGCTATCAATATGACGAATACTGGCGGAAGCTCACATATTGGCTCGGTACTCTCTATTGCTGATATCTTGGCGGTTCTGTATGGTTCGGTAATGAGTTATAAGGCAGATGAGCCAAAATGGCCAGGTAGAGATAGATTTATTTTGAGTAAAGGCCATGCTGGAGCTGGCGTGTATGCCGTATTGGCTGAGTCTGGCTTTATGAGTTTAGATAAGCTTAAAACTCATTATCAAGATGGCTCAGATTTGTCAGGACACGTGTCACATAAAGGTATACCTGGCGTGGAATTTTCTACAGGATCTTTGGGGCACGGCTTACCTGTTGCAACTGGCATGGCGCTTGCTGCTAAGATTAATAAGCAGCAGCATAGTATCTATGTATTAATGAGTGATGGTGAGTGTGATGAAGGGTCTAATTGGGAAGCGGCTTTATTCGCTCCACATCATAAGCTGGACAACTTAGTGGTAATCATTGATCGTAACAAATTACAGAGTATTCATTCAACAGAAGATACTTTGGGGCTGGAACCTTTTGTGGATAAGTGGCAGGCTTTTGGTTGGAATGTAGTGAATATTGATGGACATGATCACGAGCAATTAATCAGTGCATGTAATTCTAAAATTACGGATAAACCCTTGTGTGTTGTAGCTAACACAACCAAAGGTAAAGGTATTTCTTTTATGGAAAATCAGGTACTTTGGCATTATCGAAGCCCTCATGATGAAGAGTATGAAGCTGCAATGAGGGAGCTTAACAATGCGTGATGCATTTTTAGATAAGCTGACAGAATTAGCAGCAGCAGATAAAGATGTGGTTTTACTAACTGCAGATTTGGGTTTTGGTGTGTTTGAAAATTTTGAGTCTAAGTTTCCTGGTCAATATTTCAATGTAGGTGTTGCTGAACAAAATATGACAGGCTTAGCGGCAGGTCTCGCTCTTGAAGGTAAGAAAGTAATTACTTACTCAATTGCTAACTTTCCAACACTAAGATGTTTAGAGCAGATTCGTAATGATGGATGCTATCACGATTTAAATATCACCATTGTCGCATCAGGCGGTGGATTTAGTTATGGCTCTTTAGGTATGTCACATCATGCAACTGAAGATATTGCTATTCTTAGGGCATTACCTGCAATGAGCGTAGTAGCCCCTGGCACGGCGTGGGAGGCAAGCGAAGCAATTGAGGCTTTGGTTAAGGGCGATGGTGTTGGCTATTTACGCTTAGATAAGACAGTTGCTGATGAAAATAGTACACTCTTGTTTTTTTTGGGCCGTTCAATCAGATATAGAGAGGGTGCGGATGTGACACTATTGTCCACAGGTGGCATATTAAGAGATACTATCCAAGCAGCTGAATTATTACAAGAGCTCGGTATTGATGCAGGTGTAGTAAGTATGTACAGTATTAAGCCGATTGATAAAGATGCGATTATTGCCGCTGCGAATGAGACGGGCGGTATAGTGACTATTGAAGAGCATAATATTGACGGAGGGCTAGGTAGTGCGGTAGCCGAGGTTTGTATGGATAGTGGTTTTATACCAAAGAAATTTTTACGTATTGGGCTTGATAATCAGTATTCATCTATCGTAGGCTCTCAGGATTACCTTAAAGCCCATTATCAGATGGATGCAACAGCTATTGTTCAACGAATAAAGATGTTGTTAGAATGAGCTAATTAGCCCTGATAATGGCATAGTTACAGGTTTTATGCAGATTGACTATAATACTGTGATAATTATAGAAGTATTTAATGAAATTTTAAAAGGTAGAGATGTTTAAAAATAAAATATTACTAATAACAGGTGGAACGGGCTCGTTTGGAAATGTAGTTTTAAGAAAGTTTCTTGATACAGAAATTAAAGAGATACGAATTTTCTCGAGAGATGAGCTTAAGCAAGATGACATGAGAAAGCTTTACAACAACGACAAGCTTAAATTCTATATTGGTGACGTAAGAGATAAAAATTCAATTGACGATGCAATGAGGGGTGTGAACTATGTTTTTCATGCGGCTGCTCTCAAGCAAGTTCCATCATGTGAGTTTTATCCTATGCAGGCTGTAAAAACAAATATTATTGGCACTGAAAATTTATTGAATTCTGCTATTGCAGCTGGTGTTGAAAAAGTTATTGCACTGAGTACGGATAAGGCGGTTTACCCAATTAATGCGATGGGTATTAGTAAGGCTATGATGGAAAGAGTGATTGTGGCTAAAGGTAGGAATGTAAAAGACACTATGATTGCTTGCACTAGATATGGCAATGTGATGGCGAGCCGTGGCTCAGTTATACCACTGTTTATTGACCAAGTTAGGAATGGCAAGTCTATCACTATTACTGACCCTAATATGACACGCTTTATGATGAGTCTTGATGATGCAGTAGACTTGGTTTTGTTTGCATTTGAAAATGGTGAGAGTGGTGATATCTTTGTGCAGAAGGCCCCCGCTGCAACTGTGGAGTTACTTGCTAATACGATGAAAAATATTTTGGGAAAACCTGATCATGAAGTAAAAACTATTGGTACAAGACATGGTGAAAAGCTGTATGAAACTTTACTGACGAAAGAGGAGATGGTAAAAGCTATTGATATGGGTGAATATTACCGAATCCCTGCCGATACACGAGATCTTAATTACAATCAGTTTTTCGAAGAGGGTGAAGAAATTATTACAGAGGCGGGTGAATACCATTCTCATAACACCCATAGATTAAATGAAGAGGAATTAACAGAGTTACTGTTAAATCTTAGAGAAATTCAGGATGATTTAAAGGAGTTTCAGAAAAATGAGTAAACTGAAGGTAATGACCATTGTTGGTACTAGGCCAGAAATTATCAAGCTAAGTCAAGTAATGAAAGAGCTAGATCGCCACGTAGATCATACAATTGTTCATACTGGACAGAATTATGATTATGAATTGAACGAAATATTCTTTAAACAGTTGGATATTAGAAAGCCTGATATTTTCTTGGAAGCTGTCAAAGGTACACCATCAGAAACTATTGGAGATATTATTGCAAAGGCTGACAAGATCTTTGCTGAAATACAACCAGATGCCTTATTAATCTATGGCGATACTAACAGCTGCTTAAGTGTTATTCCTGCCAAGAAGAGAAAGATACCAATCTTTCATATGGAAGCAGGTAATCGATGCTTTGATCAAAGAGTGCCAGAAGAAGTTAATAGAAAAATTGTAGATCATTTGAGTGATATTAATCTACCCCTTTCAGAGCAGGCGAGAGGCTACCTGATTGCTGAAGGTATTAAACCTGAAACAATTATTAAAACTGGCTCACCAATGACAGAGGTGTTAAATGCCAATATGGAAAAGATAAAATCTAGTGATATTTTAGCAAAAGAAGGGCTAAAGTCAAAAGAGTATATTGTGATGAGTATTCATAGGGAGGAGAATGTTGACTCACCTAAAAATTTCAGTGATTTATTGGAGTCAATAGACGAGCTAACTAAGAAATATCAGTTACCAGTTATTATTTCTACACACCCAAGAACAAGAAAAAAATTGGAAGATATTGACTACCAAAACAAAAATCCTTTAATTAGATTCTCGAAACCTTATGGTTTCCATGAGTATAACAATCTACAGATGAATGCATTTTGTGTAATCTCAGATAGTGGCACTATTGCTGAAGAGGGGTCAATACTGAATTTACCTGCTGTCACAATACGCCAGGCGCACGAAAGACCAGAAGGTATGGATGAAACTACGGTAATCATGTCAGGATTGAATAAGGCCAGAGTTATTCATGCAGTTGAAGTTGCAACAGCTCATAATTCACAAGATATTAGAGCGATAAAGCCTGTTAAAGATTATGAAGCTGATAACGTCTCCAAGAAGGTTTTAAGAATCATTCTGTCATATGTTGATTATGTGAATAGAACTGTTTGGCATAAAGAGACATAGGCTTGAAAGACAAGGTACTTGTTCTTGGTTCTGCGGGTTTAATAGGCCACCAAGTTTATAATTATTTAAAAGATAGTGGCAATTATGAACTGCATAATATTTCATATCATCATAAAATTCAAAATGATACAATCTTATTAGATGCCAGAGATGAGAAAATTTTCATTGATAAAATAACAAGCATTAAGCCACATTACATTATTAACTGCATTGGTATCTTGATTAACGGATCAGATGCAGATCCTGAAAATGCTATCTTTCTCAATTCATATATGCCTCATAGATTGGCTAGATTGGCAGATAAGATTAATGCAAAATTAATCCACATATCGACTGACTGTGTTTTCTCAGGCGACAAGAAAGAGCCGTATGTTGAAACTGATGAGAAGGATGGAAGGGGTGTATATGCCAAGACTAAAGGTCTTGGAGAGATTGTTAATGACAAGCATCTTACGTTAAGAACCTCAGTTGTAGGGCCTGAGTTAAAAAGCGATGGAGAGGAATTATTCCACTGGTTTATGAATCAATCAGATAGTATTTCTGGATTTACTAAAGCTATTTGGTCAGGCGTAACCACAATAGAACTCGCAAAAGCTGTTAAATGGTCAATTGATAATGACATAACTGGCTTGTGCCATATAACTAATAACTCATCAATTAGTAAATATGAACTTTTAAAATTATTTCAAAAGTATACAAAAAAAGATATTGATATCAAGCTAGTGGATGGAAAAAATGTGGATAAAAGCTTTATTGATACAAGATTGTTAATGGATTATGAAATACCATCTTATGAGCGAATGGTTTCCGATATGGTCGATTTGATTACCAATAATAGGTCGCTGTATTCTCAATATAAGGTTGGGAATTGTGGCAAAGAATAAAAAGATATTAATTGTCACAGAATGCTTTTATCCTGAAGAGTTTAAGATTAATGATGTTGCTTTGTCATGGAAAGACAAAGGCTACGATGTTGATGTATTAACTTTAGTCCCGACCTACCCATTAGGAAAAGTTTTCCCAGGCTATAAAAATGGTTTCTTTCGAAAAGACGAATACCAGGGCATAAACATTTTTAGAATACATGCTGTTACAGGGTACAGGGATAGTGCAATTAAAAAGGTATTGAAATATATAAACTTCGCGATTTTTGGTAGTATTACTGCAATTTTTATTGGCAGAAGATATGACTATGTTTTCGGGTTTAATTTGGGCTCATTAACAGATATGTTGCCAGCAGTTGTAATTCGTAAGCTATATAAGAAGCCGACTATGTTTTGGGTGCAAGATGTTTGGCCTGATAGTGTCTATGCATATGGTTTTAAAAAAACCAAGATACTTTCAACCCTGTTAGATACGTTTGTAAAATTTATGCATCATAACATTACTGCCATTGCTATTTCAAGCAAAGGCTTTGAGTCAAAATTAGAGCCATATATTAAGAAAGGCTTAAGGTTTGGCTATGCTCCAAATTGGGCAGATGATTTGGATATGGATATGGATATGGACCCTATTATTCTAAGTACAACTCAAAAAGTTCATTTCACTTTTGCAGGGAATATTGGCAAGGTGCAAAATTTAGAGAATATTATCAATGCTTTTTGCCTACTTGCGAGTGCATATCAAGAAAAATCTCAATTGAATATTATTGGTGATGGGTCTAATCTGATTAATTTAAAAAAACTCTCGAATAACAATCTAAGCATAATCTTTCACGGTAAACAGATGCGTGAAGATATGGCTAAATTTTATAAAGCTAGTGATTTTCTAATTGTATCTTTAATTGATGAGCCAATTTTTTCAGTAACTGTTCCTGCCAAAACGCAAACTTATATTGCGGCTAAAAAGCCTATATTGGCTATTATTAATGGCGATGTGGCAGATATAGTGCACGATAATAGTCTCGGAGTCTGTGCAGATCCATCTAATATAAAGCTTATTAAAGAGGCTTTTGAAAAGTGTATAGATATGTCTGAAAATGAAAAATCTAAATTTATCATTAATAATACAAAGTTACTAGAAACAACCTTTAATAAAGATAGTATTATCAACAAGATGACCAGCCAATTAGTTGGTTGTAATGATTAAATGACGAGGTATCTAGTAACAGGATCAACTGGTTTCGTAGGAAGTCGACTGCTTGGCTTATTGAGCACTATAGAGTGTGATGTTAGATTGCTTGCTAGATCTAAGGTTAATAATTATGAAACAGTTGTATGTAGTTTGGGGCAAGATAGAATACCTGAGCATGCTCTGGAATCTATAGATACTGTTTTTCATCTTGCTGGCTTTGCACATGATATGCGTGATGCAAGTGAAATTGAAGATTTTTATCACAGAGTGAATGTAGATGCTACAGTAAGATTAGCAGAGCTTGCAGCGAAGTCTGGTGTTAAAAGGTTTATATTTGTTAGTAGTGTTAAAGCAGGAGGAGGCTCAGCCCTTGGAAGATGTGCAAGTGAGAGTGAGCAAGGTGATACGGAAGGGGTTTATGGAAAAACTAAGCGAGAAGCGGAGTTGCAGTTATTAAAAATAAGTAAAGAGTCAGCTATGCATGTATCTATCATTCGCCCTTCATTGGTTTATGGTCCAGGTGTTAAGGGTAATTTACAATTAATGCTATCAGGTATCAAAAAAGGCTGGTTTCCACCTTTACCCGAAACTGGCAATAAAAGGTCAATGATTCATGTAGATGATTTGGTTCGAGCAATTTTATTGGTAGCTGGTGATGATCGTGCCAATGGAGAAATTTATATTGCAACAGATGGTACTTTGCACTCTTCTCGTGATATTTATAATGTTATGTGTAATGCGTTAGATAGGTCAATTCCAAAATGGAGTGTGCCAAAGTTTTTATTTGATATGGCGGCCTTAATAAGTCCACGTATTAAATATAAAGTTGATAAGCTACTGGGTGATGAATGCTATTCTTCTGGGAAGTTAGAAAAGTTAGGCTTTAAAGCACAAAAGACATTAAAGGATATGAATGAAACGGATTTTTGATTTATTGTTTGGTGTAGTATTATTAGTATTGTTGGCGATTCCAATGCTATTGATTATGATTGCAGTTCGTTTAACATCAAAAGGCCCTGTACTCTACTGGTCTAATAGAATTGGAAAAAATAATGGAACTTTTAAAATGCCAAAATTTCGTTCTATGCTAGTAGATACGCCTGTTGTAGCAACGCATTTATTAGACAATCCAAATGTTTATTTATCTCCTATTGGTAGTTTTTTGCGACGAACCAGTCTAGATGAATTACCACAATTGTATTCAGTGTTGAAGGGGGATATGAGTTTTGTTGGGCCACGACCCGCTCTTTTTAATCAAGATGATTTGATTGTGTTACGTAAAGAAAAAGATATAGATAAACTGTTGCCTGGAATAACGGGCTGGGCACAAGTTAATGGACGAGATATTTTATCCGTTACTGATAAAGTTGATTTGGATGAAGTGTACATGCAACGACAATCATTTTGGTTTGATATGAAGATACTATGGATGACATTTTTGAAGGTGATTAAAAGAGATGGGGTTTCACATTGATTAAGCAATTACTTTCGTTATCAAGAATCAATAAGCAGCTGATTATGTTGCTTATTGATTCTGTGTTGCTAGTTTCAATATTACTAGCATCCTTTTCAATTCGTTTGGGTTATTGGTATTTTCCAGAAAATGATTTAATTTGGGTGATATTGGGTGCGCCGATTATTGCTATTCCTATCTTTGTGCGTTTTGGCTTGTATCGTGTGGTGATTCGTTATATTGGTTTTAAAGCTTTATGGGCTGTGGTGCAAGCCGTATCGCTATATGCATTAGTGTGGGGCGTGGTTGGTTTTATGATGGCGGTGGAAGGGATTCCTCGCTCAGTCATACTGATTAATTGGGTATTGTCTTTATTGGCTATTGGTGGGCTGCGGGTTGTTGCGCGCGCTTTGCTTGGTGGCAGGGTTAATGATAATAAAAAACGAGTATTGGTGTATGGTGCGGGGGATGCAGGGGTACAGTTGGTATCGGCGTTGGAGTACGCTAGTGAGTATCGCCCAGTTGGGCTGATTGATGATTCTAAAGAGTTGCAAGGTCATC
>Ga0233447_1002426_pt1 | contig 13327 bp, 14 predicted proteins | sample SI_124_October20_3_FD_183014 | JGI IMG/M metagenome (GOLD analysis project Ga0233447, IMG submission 183014) | Seawater microbial communities from Saanich Inlet, British Columbia, Canada - SI_124_October2016_135_MG | ecosystem: Environmental > Aquatic > Marine > Inlet | place: Canada: British...
CCTCCAAAGGAGGAAGCTACGATGATGCCTACGAACACTACCTAAGTAGATGTAAGAAGCGGAGTGAAGCAGACTTAATAGAACAACTAAAGATAGCTGGTCTGGATAAGTCTGGGTTTATCTTCTAGTAACCACCTAACCATGAACCTGATAAAGGCTTCTTAGACTGCCAAGCTGAATAAGCACCATCATACTCTTCAGTAGAGTCAAACCCGTGCTTATCAGGCTTCATAGACCACCAATAGTCACTGTAATTGTCATAGCCTGCTTTCTCGTAATCTTCTTCTTGGTTAAACCAATCCTCTACAGCGCCTGCTGCGTTTCTTAACATTCCCATTAGTTACAGATTCCTTTAAGTTTACCAAGTAAATCAGCAGACTGAGATTCATCAAGACCAGCATTAATCATAGCGCTCTTCATCATATCATTCTTAGATTCTTCATCTACAGGCTTCTGAGATAGCATACCGCCTACTTCTTCATCAAGACCTTGGGTCATGCCTTTCTTTTGATTAAAAGCAGCCTGAGCATTGGCACTTAACTCAGCTATATCTTCAGGTTTAATAGAGTTAAACATATCATCAGACATAGAATCAAAGTTAGCAGCCCAAGTATCAATAGAATCCTCTTCTTCAATAGCCATCTCAGCTTCAACCTCAGCATCAATGTCAGTCATATCAAGCTTCTTTAAACGCTTAGCTCTATCTTCAGCTCTATCTTCAGCAGCCGCTAACGCTTCAGGTGTTCTACGTGACTCGATATCAGCCATCACTTCTTCAGTAGGTACTTGCTCGTCTTTAATGGTTATCTCACCATCCTTAATATCAACAGGACGCATAGATGTTTTAGTCTCAGGTCTTAAGCTACCATCACCATCTCTATTACCTGTAAGTCCTCTGTCTTGTGGCCCTACTTCTTGACCGTCAGCATAGATAAGGTTGTCATCTTCATCATAAACCTCCATATTATCCATCTCTGCGAGGAACTCTTGGTCAGTCTTAGGCTTTTCTACGTAAGACTTAGAGTCACCTGTCCAGTCACTAGGAGCTTCGTCAGGATTAGACTTAAAGTAAGAAGCCCATCTATCAGTACCAAACTCAGTACCACCTGTGTCAGTAATAGGACCTGTGTTGTACAAATTACCTGCATCGACAGCCTGTATGAAGCGTTGTCTGTTTAATTCTTTTAATTGTTTGCTGGTCAATAATGAACCATCTGCGCCTCTTGCCATTGTTATTCTCCGTTATTAATCTTCTGGTTTACCGTATTGTGGGAATCCGAAGAAACCCGTGAATGTTCTTTCAAACCTTTCTTGCCATTTTAAATCATCTTGCATTAGAGGCTTAGCTACAATAGGAATACCTTTACCAAGTATCCATTTACCATAGTGTGTCTCTCCAGTGTTCATATCAACAATACTAGGTCCCATAGGGAAGCCCTTCTTCATTGAGAACCACTGCTTATTAAACATACCTTCCATTATAGTCTTAGGTACAACAGAAGCTTTATTCATTAATGTATGTTGAGGGTGTTGTACCCAGTGGATAGGCTCAGCAATCTGCTTAGAGATAACCATAGACTCTCCACCTCCTAGGTTTAACTTACCTGATGTCTCACCACCCCAGAACTCACCTAAAGCTTCCATGGTAGGCTCTTCATCACTGAATAGTTCAGTCATCATCCACCACATACCTGAAGTATAGAACCCAGCACGGGCAGCATAAGCGGCATACATATTCCAAGCTTGTACAATCTCTTTCTCTTTAGGACCCCACTTACCGTCTCTGACACGTTTAGCTACAGCTACAGAAACCTCAGGTAGTCCAGTGAATGTCTTACCTACAATCCTGATATTAGATATAGTCCAGTCAGGTGCGAATAAACCAAGGTTTAACCACCTACGTTTATTAGCAGGGAGCGCCTGTGCTACCTTAGTAGCTATCTTACCTCTTAAAGTACCAGGTTTATTGTAAGCATAGTTATATAATCTAGTAGCAAAGTCATTCCAATCTAAAGAACCAAAGGCATCATTAGCAAACTCAGCAGCCTTCTTACCAGAGGTAACATCATCCATACCTTTAGACATCAACTTCTCTTTATGCTTAAGGTACGCAGCTAGTTTATATCTATCGTGTAAAAACTCCCAAGTAACCTTATCAATAACACCAAAGGCTTTCTTACCTTGTACACCTACACCACCTAGCTTGTCTAAGAAGTCATCTAACTCAACCTTACCTGGGTTAACTAACTCTTGTCTCTTTACATTAACAATCTGTAGTCCAGACCTAATAGCTTCCATTGATGCTTCTTTAAACTGACCAGAGCCTAACTCAAAGTCTTTCCATGAATGTTCAGCACCTAACTTACCTTTACCAAACATACCTTTAACAGCGCCAGATAGACCTAATGAATAGATACTAGACATAAACAAAGCTTGTCCGTGGAATAGAGAACCGAATACAAAGACACGCTTAAGAGAGTTATTTAATGAAAGAAGACCTTCCTTAAAGTCGTTAAACCCACCTTCTCTAGCTATCTCGAAGTGGTCATTAAGAATACTCTTAACATTAGTATGAACTTTATAACCATCTAAAGAAGGGTGGTCAAACTCAGCGTAGTGTAGTTGTTCTTCTTTAGACAACCTTCCACCTTCTTTGAACTGGTCGAACTCGTCTTTAGTAAACAAAGCAGGTAAAGGTTTATCCCTTGTACCTAAATCTAACTGTTTAAACTCTCCTAATAACTTTCTATTATGAATAGTTCTAGCCATAGCTTGAGTATAGATAGATAGAATCTGAGCAGGGTCATCTACTACAGCATAGCCCTTAGCTTTAAGGTCTTCAATAGTACCTATTATCTTCCTAGGAATGTTATGAACAGTACTAGAAGCGCCTTTAATCTTAATCTTAGTAGCCTCAGCTTTGATTAACTCTTCTTTCTCTTTATTAGTTAAAGGTCTTACAGAACCATCTGGATTAACTTTACCTCTAATAATATGAGAAGCGTAGTTAGCTACTAATTGTAACCCTGCTTGTTTACGATTAGACCCTTTAAATAAACCTACTTCAGCACCTTGTCTTGCTAAGAAACTATGCCAGTCTTTCCATTGCTTAACTAAAGCCTGGTCTTCTTTATTCTTAAATCGCTTAGTAGCTGATTCAACAACATCTAAGAAAGCTAAACCCTTAGCCCCAGGGAATCTAGATGTAATAGCATCACCTAAGTCTTGACCTACGGTCTCTAAACCTTTAGCATAGACAGCTAAACCTTCATGAGCCTTAGCTGCTTGTAATCTAGCCTTAGCTACTTCCTGAGGAATCTTCATCTCAGTTAACTTTCTATAAGCTTTAGGTCCACCAAGCACCGCAGCGGCACCTAAAGCTGCCATGTAAGGAGCATCCTCACCTTCAGTTAAACCGTAACCAGCCGTGGCTGCTCCAAGCATAGCCTTACCTTTATGAGTCTCTAAGACTTGAGCTACTTTAGAATCAGCAACACCTTCAGGTATTACTTCTTCTTTAGCTAAAGCTTGTCGTTGTGCTTCGTACTCAGGAGGGAGGAACTGCTCAGCTTCTTTCATTTGACTGTTAGCTACCACCTCTGACTTATCGGATGAAGACTTTAAACTGTTTCTATACTCTCTATCAACTTCATTAAAGGCGAGTTGATTAGCTTCTACTTCTTTATTAAATGTACCTGGTCTCCCAACATCATTAGGGGAGGCTTTGTATGTTCTGCCTTCTTTATTCTGTAACACATGGGCTTTCTCGTGAGCAAGCTGGAAGACTTCATAACCTTTAGGGTTCTGAATAAAACCTAATTGTCTAGGCGTAGCGTTCTGTAGCGTACCTCCTTTAGAGGTGTGTCTATCCCAATCTTTAATTAACCCATCGAAGGTAGCTTTAGTTTCTTTCTCACCCCATATAATAGTTTGTTTACCTTCAGCATCAGTACGCACAAAAGAACCCTTACCTTCTTTACCTTTCAAATCAAAGCCTGCCTTAGCAGCTTCAGCTCTAGATAGGATAGTGTAATCTTTAGCTGTTAATTGAGGGAATAAACGCTGGTCATGTTCTTTCCATAAAGATTGAATAAAGGTGTTAGCTTCTTCGGTATCCCTAGTAGTATTAACACTATCTACAAACTCTTTAGTATCTAACTTCTCAGCACCTGATTCATAATCAGCACCTTTAGCTACTTTCGTACCAGCTTTAACTGTCTGCTCAGGTACTAAACCTTTAGCAAAGACACCCATACCAGCAAGTAAACCAAAGGCAGCTCCAAACGAAGCACCTGCTTGAGTATCATCAGCTTTAACCTTACCTTCATTAAGAGCAGAGTAAGAAGCTTCATACGCAGCGCCACCTACAGCACCTACACCTACAGGAGTAGCTACTTTAGTTAGACCTCTAAGAGCTTTAGGTTCAATTCTATTAATCTTATTCATAATAGTATTGAAAGCAGAAGCACCTTTAGCACCTTTAGCTCCTAACCCAGCCCAGGCTGCTACAGATAGAGGTAAGTCTTTTAAGAACTCACCTGTGATAATACCAGTGGCGTGAATAGGATTAGCCATCACACCTTTTAAGAAGTCATAGACTCCTGCGTCCTCATCACCAACACCCCATCTATCATTGAAAGAGTTACCTTCAGAATCTATAGGAGCATCTAGGTCTCCATCCACCGTAGCCTTAGCATAACCTAGGTCACGCTCAATCATCGCCTTACGTTCCTGTAGCTCCTTCGTAATAGCTATCTCTTCCTCAGTAAACCCTCTTACCTTACTTAAAGCTTCCAAAGCTTCTAAGGTATCGTTAATACGACCCATACCGTAGTTAACTGAATTACGTTTAATGTATAACTCTTCCTCGGACTCTTCACCTAAGAACTTAGAAGCTATAGCTCCAGTTAAGCCAGAGGTAAACCAAGACCCAAAGGTCTCATGTCCCCCAACTACACCTTCAATGAAACTAGGGTCAGAGCCTCCATAGAAGGCGTTATTAACTACATCCTCAGCTTGAGTAATAGCGTAGTTATTAGTTGGTTGTTTAGAGACTAGGCTCATTACTTAGTAGATTTCATCAGACGGTAGAGCTGTGCCTGTATCTTGTCTATTAACATCATCCCAGAAACCTTTACCTTGCTGCCATGCAGGAGCAGGGGTAACAGGTATCTGTGTACCACCTAAGTTAGGTTTATCACCCGCAGCTTCACCATTGAATAAGAAAGTACCATCCTTAGTAGCTGGAGCTGAAGTAGGTGCGTCAGGGTTAAACTTGTTATTAATAATATGAGTATTTCTAGCCTGTGCTAAAGAAGCTTCCATTGTCTTAATCTGCGCACCCGCTCCACCTTTATGTATCTTACGTAATAAGGCTTTAGCTTTAGCTTCAGTCATAGTAGCCCAGTCAACATCCTTAAGAGCCTCCTCATCGTGATTAACCTTTAACCAGTATGAAATAGCGCCTTGTTTCTTATTAATATCCCACCAGTTACCTAACTTAGGTACACGTTCCTGAGCCGCTTGCTCTTTTTGCTTAATCTCTAACGCTTTACTTTGTAACTCCACTTGCTGAGCATAGGCTTTACCTTTCTTCTCCTCTAAAACAGAAGTTCTAATCTGTTCAGCTACATCAAAGATACCATGAGCTTCTAGCTCAGTAGCTACCTTCAACTTATCTTCCATAGACTCTGGATTAGGATACTTATCCATAATCTCCATAACCTTAGCTACCTTATGTTCTTCAGCTGTCTTATAACCAAGACCTGACATAGCTCCTTTACCTAACATACCACCAGCAGTACCCGCACCTGCTACTTGTACTCTACCTCTAGGTAAATTAGCCATACTCATAGCTCTAGAAGCTATAGCTTGTCGTTGCTTATCACCTGTATCAAATAAACTCATCATTAACCTCCTGGAAAGTATTTACTTTTAGATTGGAAGTACTCATCATAAGGATTCTTACCGTAACCTCCTACCGTCTGTCCTAAGTTAGACCAGAAAGCAGAAGTAGTATCAGCTCTATTCTGAGCAGCTGTATTAATTAAAGTAGCACCCGCTTGAGCAGCTCCTGACATACCCGTACCAATACCTCTACCAATATTAAGATAACTCTCAGGTAAAGCGCCCATAGTAATAGCTTGACCGAGGTCTCCTTGCTGTCTAGACCTAAGATTAGTCAAGTAGTTCTGAGCTTGGTCAAATGATTGTACCTCTCTAGCCAAGTCTTTCTGCTTCAGAGCTTGTAACATACCTTGCATCTCACCAGCACCGCCTCTAGTACCTCTTCTACCTTGAGCCTCTTGCCTAGCTTCTAATCCTAGAACATCTTGTCTCTCAGCAGGAGCAAATAGAGCCTTCTGTTGCTCGTACATCTGCTTTTGCATCTCATAAGGGTCAGTACCAAACTTATCAATCTCTTCACCTGTAAGAGCAGCTCTAGCCATCATCTGGTCATACTGCCATTTCATCTCAGGAGATAATAATGAGACCGCTTGTCTCGACTTAGGGTCGAACTGGGCAGTACCAAACATACCTGTTGTACTCCAAGGTAATGATTGCTCATAACCTCTATCTGCCGCAGCGCGTGCGTCTGCTGACTGTTGTTTTGAAGCCTTCTGACTACCGTAGTAACCTAGTGCTGCTCCTGCTAAATCCGCCCATCCAAATGCCATAATCTTTCTCCTAAATTAATTCCAGTTACCAGTAGAGTCATGAGTAGTGCCACCGCTCGAAGAACTACCATCATCATCAAAACTTGTAGCAAAGTCAGCGTCTTCTTGAGAGAAGCCTCCTTCGTAATAATCTCCAGCGTGTGTGCCTTCTGAAGTGTCTATACCTCCCCAACTAGAGCCGTTATCACCTGCACCCCAATCACCAGTGTAGTCCGTTCCTGAAGGTGTAGGGTTTGTAATACCCCAATCACCAGTGTAATTGCCCCAGCCGTTATAAGTAGGCGGAGTCGGTCCGTAGCCATAACCCAAACTCTTATCATCAACAGGGACATTACCAGGGGTTATACCTGTATCCATCCAATCGAATAGACCGTCAAACATACCACCTTGACTCTGTGTATCGTCTGTTCCGTATTGACTACCTAAGTAACCACCTAATAACATACCAATAGGATTACCTCCCATTAATAAACTACCCAACTGTGAACCTACCATAGTGTTTGAGTCTAAACCTTCCCAATCACCCGCGCCACCAGACCACCAGTCCATCTGTTCTTGAGTCATAGGCGTGACAGGAGGTTCTACATAGTCTGAGCCACCATCAGTAAACATACCTTGAGGCTGTGCTTGTTGTACAGGTTGTTGGTAAGGTTGCTGATACCAACTAGTCTGTTGTAAGTAAGGATACATCCACTCAGGGATATTATCCATACCACCTTGCTGTTGCATCCATGGTAAGTTGTAGTAGTCGTTAGCCATAATTAGTTCACCCTGTCTTCTTCTTTAATAAATATCTGAAACGTAGCACCTTCAGGTAGCTCACGCTCTGCCACGATATTAGCTTGCTCTCTAAATGTACCAGTAAGACCTTCAAAGTCTTCAGGGAGTATGGGGTAAGACATAGCTTCTTCACCTTCTACTTTATATAGAATCTTAATATCTTCAAAACTACTCATTGCCCCACTCCATTAATACATAACCGTCTGCGCCATCGCCACCGCCGCCGAAAGCGCCTTCACCACAACTACTACCATCAGGAACACCACAGCCACCTGTTCCTTTATCCATCGCATAAGTAGCTGTATCACCATTAACACCCCAACAAGCTCTACTCGGATTGTACGCTTGTTTAGTACCATACCCTGACTCAATAGTACCGCCTAGTGAATAACCGCCACGACCTGTTGTTCCGCTTTGCTGCCCTGTTTGACCTGTTGTTCCGCCAGTAACTCCGCTTGAGGTGCCGCCTATACCAGCTGTAGCTGCATCATTACCACCTCTTCCCGCCCCACCCCCGTTTAAAGTGATAGTAGAAGATGTTACATTACCTGTAACTGTAAACCCACTGATAGTTGTAGCTGTGCCAGAGGTAGAGTTATTTCCAAAAGTGCCTGAAGTTTCACCGAACTTACCACCTGTGCCGCCATTACCTACAGTAATACTTATAGAAGTACCTGGCGTACATTCAACTTCTACTGAGTCTATATAACCACCACCTGAGCCGCCTTGTCCCGCTGTAGAGTAATAAGCACCACCCGCCCCACCGCCAGCCCCTGACGCTGATAATGTCATATAGTGAACACCTTCAGGTACAGTAAATGAAGTAGTTTCAGCAGATGGGTATTCTTGTGAACCTTCAGCATAAACGGTTCTCCAAGTGCCTGAGTCATTAGCACTCACGCCTTGGTCGGCTCTTTCCCAAGTGCCACTTACGTTATTATGTACTGACTTTATTCTTTGCCAAGTACCACTGTCTTTTACATAGATAGTCATTTTAGTATCTGTACCAAACATCCCCATCTACACCACCACTAGGTGCTGAAGTTGAAACAGTCCTAGTTCCATAACCATTAGCTGTCGTTGCATCGGTAATATTAGTTAAGGTATCTTGTTTCGTGGCAGCAGTAGTAGTAACAAAAGCAGTAGTTGCCACCTTATTAGTATTGTCACCTACATCAGGAGTTAAAGCTTGAAAGGTTTGAGTAGAGCTACCTGCTTTCTCAGCCTTGTTACTGAACTCATTCTGAATAGCTACAAAGTCATTATAGAAATGAGCGCCTGAAATTACCTTACCTGCGGCAGTTGAATCAAGAACATCCTTTCTTAACCAATCGTTTTGAATTGTATAACTCATCGTATCTTACCTCTCTTAAATAATAGTGTTAAATCCTGAAGGACTGTTGAAGCGCCCTTAGTTTCAGCTGTAAATGTAAACTGTACATATTTAGCTGACCTTGATAGTGGAATATTGTACTCTTTTAATCCCTTAACTCCAGCGTACTCAGAAGCAAGAGACTCACAATTAGCAGGAGCTGCTGATAAGGGATGGCAGAAGTAATAACCAGAGCCTTCATTTCTAGTAGCTACCTCACCTGTAGAATCTACATAATCAGTAACAACATACTCATCATAAGCTAGACCATCATCTTCATAAACGCACATGTCACCAGCTGTGTAGTCATAACCTAAGGCACCAGGGTTATCTGTATTGTCATTATTACAACTGTACTTAGCTGTTTTGTATAAGAAGTCTGTACCTGGAGGAGCTAGTATTGTTGATAGAGCATTAGTAGAAGCAGTGCCGAAGTCTCTATCCCACTTGACAGACATAACTGTATTAGCACCTCCGCCCACAACTGCCTTGAGCTTCTTCAATAGAGCCGCTGTAACACCCTCACCTAAATCAATCCAGGTAGTTTGGAACATACCTGTATATCCTATTTGGTCAGAGTACGTTAATGTAGGACTAGCTGCGGTCAACTCTTTATCAGAGAAGTTCTCATACTTAGCAATACTACCACCTTCTTGCCCTGCTAAGAACCCTTGAGATTCTGTATCAATCAACGAAGTGATATTAAAGGAACTCTTCTTAAAGTTCCAAGTAGTTACACGAGGGGTCTTAGCTGGAGTCAGTTGCTTCATATCAAAGACATAAACAACATCAATATCAGAGAAGGATAGAATGTATAAACCTTCCTCATCAACATAAGCACCTTTAATGTTAGAAGAGGACTTAGTATCACGAATGATATTATCTCTAATAGTAACAGACATATCAGTCAGTGGTACTTTATCTAGTTCAGTTGTACGCGCTAAAGACCTCAGTCCTGTAGATGATAAGAAGAACAAATCATCAGCTACCTGCTGTACTGAATCCCTAGATACACAGCCAATCCCTCTAATAACCTCATTTAGTTCTAAGTTGTCAGGGTCTTCAGGTGTGTTGTAAATAGCAATGTTATGCTTACCGAATATAACTAACTTACCATAGAAGGGTGCGATAGCTACAATCTCATCTGTACCCCACACACTTTTTAAATCAATATAACCAGCTAGTCCGTAGTTAGCAACTACAGAGCCGTAAGCAGTAATATCAAGTAAAGCTAAGATGTCTTTAGAAATAAAGGCATCATTAACATTAGCAATCTCAGGTCCGCCTATTACTTGCCAATCAGGAATAACTTCACCATAACCTGAGATGTCAGCATTAGTTACTGTAGCTGTAAATAAGTCACCTTCTTCTACATCTAGAGTAGCACCTAGATTATCCCAGTCAGCTCTTCTAACAATACAACCTGCTGCTAAAGCTCCTGTAGAATCTGCCTCATACACATCACCTACTTTTATTAATACACTATTGCCTGTGGCAGCTCTAAAATCAGAGACTGTTGCTTCAGGACACATAGCTACAATCTTATAAGTAATACCAATAGTAACTGTATCTAACTCTTTAAATGATTTAATCTTATAGCCTACATCTATCGTTATGTCTGTAGTCTTATCTTTAACTGAGTCAATAATGTAAGATGTGGCAACAGCTATAGTTGTCTTTGTATCAGTGTTATACCAAGTAGTAGGTATCAATGTATCAGAGTAATGAACCACATCTTTCTCTTCTGTAATACCACCTACCCATAATCTACCATAGTATCCTGTACCACAGCTAGGGTTGAAAGTAGTAATACCAGAAGGTAGGCTCTTACCTGTTCTGTTCTTTAAGAAATCCCACTTATTAGTCTCTGTATCATCATAGTTAACAACTTCGTGTGAGTCTTGGAAACCAAAGCATTGTTTATTAAAGTTAACAAACTGCCAATCAGAAGCTGTACCTCCATCAAACTTAGTAGCTGTAGGGAAAGCATCAGCAGGGTCAGTAAAATCTACTGTATAGATGTCTTCACCTACACCAGCGAATATCTTATAAGCACCGTTAACCTTATGCTCTATTAAAGAACCAATAAAAGCTGAAGAGGGCATCACTTGTTGGACAAAGCCATTCCTGAATGTAATCCTACCAGACTCTTTAAAAGCAATATTGTCTGCTTTAACTAACCAACTAGATGCTAATGACGTAGGGTTAGATTGAGTATTAAGCCCGTTAAGTCCAATATTATCTAAAGGTAGGTATGTAAGGTTATTAGCCATTAGTTAACAATCCAATCCGTTTCATATTGAGTGTTACCACTGTCTCTAATAATAGCTTGGTTGATAGCTTCTTTAAACTCTTGAGCAACTACACTTGTTTGTGAACCACCATCTTCACCTCTCTCAGCAATAGCTCTCATCCACGTACCTAGTACAACAGGTTGCTCAGGTACACTGAGTACCGTATTAGGTAATGTAAAAGTAGCTTGGGGTGTGACAATATCGAATGTAATCGTTTGAGCTTCAGTAGGTACAGGTGATACTTCAATCTTTAGATTGTTAGAGGCATCCGTACCGTTGAAAGCATAGTACTGAGGCTCACCAGTAGCCTCTGTAGGGTACTTTAATGAGTTCATATACTGACGGCTCACTTGTACTAAGTTGTTACCTGTAGATTGATTTGTAACAGCTACTACTTTAATCTCTTGACCTGAGTTTAAGTTGTATTCTTTAGTACTAGCTACAGTTGTAATATCAGTTGTAGTTCTTAGATTCAACCAGTCATGGTAACTCTCTACGTTGCGCTTAGCATCATTAACTAAAGCACCAATCATCTTCTGATAGTCAGACACACTGGTCTCTTCTTGAAGATTAGTAGCTGAATCCCAGCCCTCGCCAATAGTATCTTCTCTTAGTCTTATCAAGACTTCGTTGATTAATTCTTTATAAGTCATAATACTTATCCTAGATAACCATCAATAAAACAATCAACTGATACAGTATTACCGTTATTCCTGTACCATTTTAAATCTATACTCGAAGCGTAAGGTATTGTTACTGTATTGTAACCACCAGCCGCATCATCACTGTTATTAGGACCGTATGCTTTATGTATAATTCGTTCAGCTATATCCGTATTCTTCATAGAAATCTGAACATAGTTCTCATTAGATTCTAATGCGAAGGATAGAATAATAGCACTAGCCGTAGCAGGCACTTGAGCAGTTGGTATTGTTTCAGTAACCCAAGTGTTCTCAGTATCAGCTTCAGTAAACAAAGCATAGCGTGTTATATACGTTGGAGTTACAATACCATCAACATAAGCTTTAATAGATTGTTGTGTAGCTAAAGCGGTAGCACTATCAGTAGCCATATCGTCTTCATCTAGTACTCCCGTACCTGATACCGTGCCATCTAATGTAGGATTAGTTGTAGTAGCATAATCACCCAGCTCTGTCTGAACATAAGCAGTGGTAGCTATCTTGGTAGTATTATCACTAGCACTAGGTGTAGTAGATAAAGGTGCGCCTGTAAAGGTAGGACTTGCTACCTCAGCCTTGTCAGTATTAAGATTAGTAAAGTTAGCATCTACCTCGTTATGAGTAAGAGCTGAGCCTTTACCTGAGCGTGTCGTTATTGTAGCCATTATATCTCCGTTATTAAGTCACTGTGTTGTCTCGGGAGAGGCACTTTAGTGACATTATAATACAATTTATTCAGTTAAATCAATTACTTAGATGACTTTTTAGTAGCAGGTACTTTCTTTTTAACTACCTTCTTTACTTCTTTCTGTGGGATGTTGTATCTCAACATATTATTCTCCTTGGTTATTAATTAGGTCGAGGGCATCTACAGTCACAAGGCTTATCCTGCCCTTGCATCACCATACTACCCATTGTCATAACCTGTGTAGGCATAGACATCATTTGGTTAAAGAACGCCATTGATGCTAACGATAAGGTTACACCTACTGCAAATACGATAATACATTTACTAATCTTGTTTATCATTCTTGGTAGTCTCCCTAAAGAATACTCTCTCAGCGTGTTCAGCCTTCTTGCCAATGTTAAAGCTACTTACGGGTCTGTGGTAGCCCATAACACGAGTCCATACTTCACACTTTTGTCTTTCAGAATTATTCATTACTTAACTTCCTTGTTATTGTTACTTAACATTAAAACCTCTGTAACCCTATCTACTAAAGCATTTGTTTCTTGACTGCTTCTTGACTACATAACATAGGTTAATTATCTACGTCCTCTTTGCAGCTTGTGTACCGACATAAAACTCCACTATCATAGCAGCCCACTCAAATATTTCCTGAAACTTCAGCATACCTTTGACTGTTACATACTCAATCTCATCAGGTGTTATCTGTATCCCTAGTAAACTAAAACCCTCACGTACAGTTGGTATCACTGTGTCCACATTAAAGGCTACAGGGGCTACTAAAGTGAAAACAATGAGACCTAGTATCACAAAGAAGATAACTCGTCTGTTAAGGG
>Ga0233447_1002432_pt1 | contig 13304 bp, 14 predicted proteins | sample SI_124_October20_3_FD_183014 | JGI IMG/M metagenome (GOLD analysis project Ga0233447, IMG submission 183014) | Seawater microbial communities from Saanich Inlet, British Columbia, Canada - SI_124_October2016_135_MG | ecosystem: Environmental > Aquatic > Marine > Inlet | place: Canada: British...
GACGTCAATGCAGCAAAAAATATTTTAACCGTCGGGCTGGCGGGGTTAGCCTTTGGAGAGAATGGAAGACTTAGGATCGAAAATTCGATTTTGAGCGGTTCTCTATGAATTAGGAATCCCCTGGCTTTAGCCAATGGGAAGCAATAGAAGAGTATACATAAATTGAATTTTTTTTTAATTGAAATATAATATAATGAAAAATATGAGTAAATTTTTGATTAGAATTCGTCTTTTGTTTTTAACTTTTTTAATAGTAGAAAGCTACTTTTTTGCTCTTCCTAAGCAAAGTGAAGTAGTTAACGGAAAAGCTTCTTTTGAGACAAGAGACAATCAATTAAACATCAATGCATCCAACAATACTATTATCAATTACAATCATTTCAATATAAAAGAAAATGAAGTTGTAAACATTACTTTGCCGGATAAATCTTCTAGAATATTAAATAGAGTAGAAGAACATATTCCGACTTATATTGAAGGAAAACTTTCATCAAACGGTAATGTTTATTTATCTAGCAAAGCCGGTATATTTATTAACAATACTGCCGTCATTCAAACAAAGAATTTTTTTGCAATAGCCGGAAAAATCTCAAATGAAGATTTTTTAAACAAAATCAACAGATTTACAGATGTAGAAGGATCTATTTATAATGAAGGTAAAATCATTGCAGAAAACCTTTTACTAATTGGAAAAGAACTGAAAAACAACGGACAAATCTTTTCTGAAAATATTATAATAGCTTTTTCTGAAGACAAGATACTTTTACAAGAAAAAAACAAACAATTTTTTATAGAAGCATCTAAACAAGAAAACTCTTCTGCTATTTTAGAAGCGAAAGATATTTATTCGATAGTTAATACAGGAGAAATTCAATCTAATTATATTCAAATTAATGCAGCTTCTTCAACAGCTCTTATTTCAGGAACTCTAAAATCAAACTCTTCCAAAGAAAACACCATACAAATAACAGGTAATAAAATCGATGTACTTAATGCTAATATCGATGTTTCAGCAAATAATGGTGCAGGTAGCATATATATAGGAACAAACAATACTGATCACGTAATAATAGATAAAACATCCACTCTAAAAGCAAATGCTCTATCTTCGGGCTCTGGAGGTGATATTGTTATTTTATCAGATAAAAAATCTTCTATTAAAGGAACCTTAGAAGCAAAAGGTTATATAAAAGGAGGTTTCATCGAAACCTCTTCAAAAAACATATTAGATATTAACTCTTGCTCTATCGATACATCATCGGTAAATGGAATTTATGGAAGTTGGTTAATAGATCCTTTAAATATCACAGTGCAAAGTACAGGAATAAATGATACAAATATTGAATTTAGTGATTTTGAAGGAGAATCGATAGCGGTTAATTATTTAGCTTTGAATCAAGCCTCTTCTAACATACTCTTAGAAGCTACAAACAATCTTACAATCGATCATTCTTTAGATTTAAATAATAACATAAATTTAACAGCTAAAGCTGGTAATATATTAACTGTAAATTATCCTATTACATCTAATAAAGACATCACTTTAACAGCTCAATCTACTCCCTATGCACAAACAAATGGTAAACTAATTGTCAACGCAGCTCTAACTTCTAACAATGGAGATATATTACTTTCAACAGACAACAATCTTGGATCTTCATCTACAATTGATTTAAATACCACCGCTATTTCAGGCAATAACATTACTTTTTCAACAACGGGTGATATTAATTTATTACAATCCTTATCTATTACCGCAAACAATGATTTTACATTAAATGGTGATATAAATACTGCTGTATTAAATGCAGGTTTATTAGCAGTGGCATCTCATGACATTATCATAAATAAATCTATCACAACCAACAACGGATCCATAACACTTACAGGTAATTCCCCTGCATTAGAACCTAATGATGGCTCTATTTATATAGCAGACTCTATTAACACATCATCTGCACCAATTTCTTTAGCATTAACAGGAGATGGTTCGATTGATGTATACGGTCTTTTATCATCAACAGGAACAAAATCTTCCTCTGTTTCAGAACCAGGATATACAAATGTTTACGTTGCTAAAACAGATGATCAATATCAAACAATAAATAATGGGTTAAATGCATTTGATTCAGTTACCGGAAATTTAAAAATTTTTGTAGAAAACAACCAAACGTATAATGAAAAAGTAATAATCGATAAAGACAATTTAACAATCACCGGTTCAATAGGTGGTGATTTTCCTCATATCACTAAAGGTATAGATTTCTCTCCAGATCTATCGAATATATTACTTAGCAAATTAACTGTATCAAGAACTGATGGTAATCCTATTTTGTATATGAATAATGGCACCAAATCATCTATTACCAATTTAACTATTAATGATTGTATTTTTGACGGTTATAATATAGCTGATCAAAAATGTTTTTATCCTTTTAACTGCTTAGGTGATTTTGAAGTAACAGAATCTACTTTTCAAAATATTTTAGGTCTTGAAATAATAGACACTTCTCCTCTTACTGGTTCTCCAAATGTTGAAATAACTTTTGACAACAACACAATATCTAACTGCAATGGAACTGTTTTCTTAAGAACCTCATCAGTTAATGAAATAACTTGTGGAGCAAATATTGTAAGCAACATAGGAGGAAACAACGATACTTCTGGAGATCAGGAGTCTGCTTTTTATTTATCTGGCGCTCAGTACGCCGCTATAGCAGTCAATACGATTGATAATGTTACTTTTGGTTCAACTGGATATGGTAATGCTTTTATATTAGATAATTTAGAAGTTTTCCAAATGTCTTTTAATACCTTTGATAATTGTTACCAGGGAGTCTATATAACAGGAGATCCTTCATACTTTCCTTCTTCTATAGGAGGTATTAATGATAACAACATTATTTTTAATGCTTCTCAATATGCTATAAAAATCGACCCTACAATTTCTTCCACTGATCATCTAAATATAAATAAAAACTGGTTTGGCTCTACTTCTACACCTACAATGGGAACAACAAGCGGCAATACTTTAGTTAGCTCTAATGAAAATTTTTCTTTTTTTACATGGCTTGGAAAAGAAAGAAATGCAACAGAGTTTGATATATTATATACATCAGCTACTGTTGGAGAAGTTCCACGTTCTAACATTCAAGACACAATCGATTCAGCTTCAATAGACGATACAGTAATAATTTTACCGGGCGATTATAAAATAACCGATTCTTCTTCAAGTGCAAGAGAAGACATCTCTACAACAAAACTGCTAACTATACAATTTGGAACATCTACTCAACCTTGTATTATTAACAGTCTAAATTTAGATAGAGCAAATCTCAGCGGATCAATACAAACTCCATATCAAAATAATAGTTCAGGTATTATTGCATGTACAGGATCTGTTGTTTTAACTGATGACTTATCTATAGATGTATCTTCTTCTCCAACAGGATCTATAACATTTAATAACAGTATAGAAGGTACTAATACAGCTCAGGAAAATCTTACATTAATAGCCGGATCTGTATCAGAAAGCAATTATGATAGTGGACATATTTATTTTAGCAAATCTGTAGGTAAAGACATCAAGCTTGCAACCGTTGTTCTATCAGCTTTATATGACAACAACCATTTTAAAGAAGGTATGGGAAATTTTGTATATACAAGCTTACAAACTCCCCTAAGTGAAAAACCGGTAATTGTAAGTGTTAAAAACCCACAGAACTCTATTGCTTGTAATATAGGAGCTTATCAAATCATCACTTCTAATGAAGAAGTGAAAAAAGATCTAACACAAGCTCAGAAAAAAGAAGAAAAAAGGGAAGATTCAAATCAAAAAGAAGACAACTCAGATGATGATAACGATTCGTCTGATGATAACCCAGATGATGATAACGATTCGTCTGATGATAACCCAGATGATGACACTTCACCTTCAAGAGACGAAAAAGAATAGTTTTTATTTCTAATCAGTGATACCATTTTTTCTTTAAAAATGGAGTATTTTAATGTCAAAACCATCGAAAGAAGAAATTCTAAAATATCATCACAAAGGTAAAATAAACATTTCAACTTCTAAAAAGCTAACAAATCAAACTGACTTAGCTATAGCCTATACTCCAGGCGTTTCTCTTATTTGCGAAGAAATAGAAAAAGACTTGAATAAAACATGGGATTTAACTACGAAAAGCAATAATGTTGCTGTTGTAACAGATGGCACAGCAGTTTTAGGGCTTGGTAATATTGGCCCTGAAGCTTCTATCCCTGTAATGGAAGGAAAAGCTGCTCTTTTCAAAACCTTTGCCAACATCGATGCATGGCCAGTTCCTTTAAAACTCAACATAAAATCACCAAACTATATAGATGAATTTATAGAAACAGTAAAAAGTTTCTCATGTATGTACGGAGGAATTAATCTAGAAGATATTGCTGCACCAAATTGTTTTGAGATCGAAAAAAGATTAGATGAAGCTTTAGATATTCCTGTATTTCATGATGATCAGTGGGGAACAGCTATCATAACTTTAGCAGCTCTAAAAAACTATCTCATCGTTAGCAATAAAAAAATTGATCAAATAAAAGTAACGATCAATGGAGCTGGCGCTGCAGGTTTAAGAATAGCTGATATGATTAAAGCTGCAGGTGTAAAAAACTGCATCTTATGTGATAGCAAAGGAGCTATTACAACAAAAAGAAAAGATATCAATAAGTATAAAGCTCTACATGCCATCGATTCTAATGTTATTACATTGCTAGATGCAATGAATAAATCCGATGTATTTATAGGAGTCTCTAAAGGAGATTGTGTAACAGAAGAAATGATACTTTCTATGAATGAATTTCCTGCTATATTTGCTATGGCTAATCCGAATCCTGAAATCAAACCTGAAATAGTAAAAAACTGTTTAAAAAACAGAAAATATGTTTTAGCTACAGGAAGATCTGATTATCCCAATCAGATTAATAACGTATTAGGCTTTCCTTTTATATTTAGAGGCGCTCTAGATGTAAAAGCTACAACTATAACGAAGAACATGAAAATTGCAGCAGCAGATGCTTTAGCATTGCTTGCGAGAGAAAAAGATGTTCCTGAAATAGTAAAAAAAGCTTACAACAGAGATTTTGAATTTGGAGTTGATTATTTAATACCAACACCTTTTGATCCTAGAATAAATGAATATGAATCAAAAGCAGTATCAATGGCAGCTATAAAAGATAAAGTAGCTAAAATTACTTATTAGTTAAGTTAAACATTAATTCTGCTTCGTGATCTGTTAAGATAGAATCATTGAAATGTTTAAATTGCAAATCTGATATTTCTCTTTTTGGAATATTGATTTTATCATCCAAAAAAGAGTATCTAACTCCAACAAAACTTATCTTATTATTTTCACAAGCTATTTCCACTTCTTTAAGATGACTTAATTTATCGTTTACAAATACAATTTTTTTAGGATGATAATTGATTTTTTCTAAAAGAGTAAAAAGAGCTTTGCCTTTATCAGTTCCAGAAGTAAATAAAATACCATTTTTAAAAAGAACAGATCCCAAGCCATTTTTAAAAAGAACAGACCTTGGATTATTAAAAAAAACTTCTTTATCAGATGGAGATGTTTTCAACAAATTTATATTCAAACTCTCTAATTGAAAAGCTGTACATAAAGAAAGTTCCATATGTCTTGTTGTCAGACCTATTATTGAAAAGTTTTTTTTCTGTAGATCTTGAATGATTTTATCACTATTTTCTTCAACTATCCTAACTTGTGACAAATGCTGCACGGCAAAAAACTTCAGTAAAGTATTTTGTAAAGCTTCCTCTTCACTCATTTTCTTTTTTTTATAATCTTGAAATGTATTATAAAACCACTCTTCACTTCCAAGATGTTGAGGTAATTCTATCAAAGTATTATCTAAATCAAAGATAAGTAACGTGTTTTTATCTACATATTTAGAAACTTCTCTCATATGCTTCATCTCTATAATAGATGCATTTAAAATACCAAATACCAAAAACAATACAAGAAACAATTTTGTTTTCATAATTACTTATTCTCTTCTAAATTTAAAATGAAATTTGTTAATGAAATTTTAATGTTTTGTCTGATTTTCTTTTTGGAAAACAACTTCACAAGAAAACTAAAAAAACCTTTGAACTTTATCTTACAAGAAACAATTGTTTTATTATTTACTTCTTCTAATTCATATTGAAAAAGAATTTTTACAAAAAAAGAATGCCATTGCAAAGAAAACTTTTTTCTATCTTCAATATCTTTAATTAGAAAAGGAATTTTTCTCTTCTCAGCAACAACACTTCCTGTTTCTCCTTTTTTAAAAGGAGCTGCTTTCTCATTCCATCTATGAACTTTTTTCCAAGCATCCCAAACTTTTTTTGAAGAAACGGATGTTTTGATGCTTTCTTCTATATCCCACATATACATTATAATTTTTTAAATTAATAAAATAACAAACTTATTAATTTTATAAAATTCTTTTCATCTTTAAAAAAAATATGTTATATGAAAATTACATAAGGAGAAAGATTATGAAAAACTTTTATATAGCATCATTAGTTGCTATAACATCTTTACTATACACTGGTTGCGATAAACCTAAATCAGATAATGCACTAAAAACTCATAAAACAGTAATTGTTCAATTAACAGAAGAACAAATGCAGTTTGTTAATAGACTTAGCCCTCTTCATAAAGATGTTTTTTGCACAGTTTTTAATGAAACTCAAAAAGACCATGCCATCCAAATAAGTAAAACAACAAGTATTAATAGAAAAAAAATTTCAGGAGGTTATCAAAAAGAACTAATAACTCCTGATGCAGCAATGGAGTCTGTACTTCGTAGCAATAGAAAGAATCATTAGATTTTATTCTAAAGACCTTGCTGTATCCAATCCATTAATATGTGATCCAACCAAAAAATCGTTCTTTCTTTGGTTGGAGCTGTTAAAAAACCCATATGACCACCTCTTTTGGTTTTATAAACCTCAATATTTGATGGCAACAAAGTATCATCTAAACTAGTTGATGACACTAAAGGATCATCTTCTGAGAACAGAATCTTACAAGGAAGATCTATATTCTGAACCACTTTTTTAGAACTAGCTCTATTATAATAATCTAAAGCATTTTCAAATCCCCCAAATGGAGCCGTATATAGATTATCAAAATCGAAAAATCTCATTTTTTTAGGAAAATTCACTTTAGGAAGATCGGTAAAAAGAGAACACCGATAATCAATATCAGCTTTAAGTATTTTTAGAAAATATTTCTCATACATTTTACCACTCGAGGTCGCAAACATATTAACACTACTTAACAAATCAACAGGAGGCACGACCGATATTACCGCATTAAAATAACGATCAGCCTGATCAGCCAACTCACCTGCTAATTTTAAAGCTACATTCCCACCCATAGAAAACCCTATTAAAACGATAGGAGAATGGGGCGTATTATTTTTTATAACCTTTAAAACCTCTTTAACATCATCACTTTGACCAGCATGATAAAGAGACTTAGCTTTTCCTTTTCCTGATCCACATCCTCTAAAATTCATTCTCAATGATCTTATTCCCTTTTCTTCTAAATGATGTGTCATTCTAACTAAATAAGGAGAAGAATGTGAGCCGCAAAGTCCATGTAACATTAATACGGTAGGATCACTATCTGACCAATCAGAAGGAATTGTCTCTTCTAAAGCCAGACAATCATCATCTGGCAGAGTAACAAAAAACGTTTTAGATATAGGTTCAACAGGTCTGCTGATTAAAGAACTAAATATCGTTTGTCTATGAGATCCTTTAAATAAAGGAAATGGATCAAATGGCAACTCAATACACACTATTAAACCTCTTATAAAAACTACCCTGTATTTTAATTTTGTAATATTTAAAATAATTAGTCAATTAATTTTAAGTTAATTAAAAAAACGAATATTTTAATTCAAATTAATTACAAAGTATGATAAACAAACAGTTTTACTAGATTTAATCTCTAACTTTTCCTATTATCAAAATAAAAAAACTATCCTTATCTATGAAATACATTTGTCTTTTCCTACTTTTAACTATCAATCTTTTAGCAAATGAAAACACCTTGCAACCCAAAACTTATTCACCATGGTATACAGGTCCATTGTTAGCAGCTTCAGCTTATACATTACCTCCAGGTTCTGTGTATACACAACCTTATTTGTATTTAACTAATACCTATGGTAGTTACACTGATTCTTTTAAAAGTCGATCTCAACCTTCTGTCTATTCCGTTACACCTGATATTTCTTTTCAAACGGGACTAACTAATTTTTTTGACATCGCTGTTGAAGGGAGTTCCATATACAATAACAGAAAAGGTAAAACAGCTTATCACTTGGAAGATATAACAGTAAAACTTGGCATGCAACTGCTTAGAGAAAAAAAAGAAACCTTTTATCCGACTATTAAGTTCAGAATACAAGAGTATTTTCCTACAGGAAAATATAAAAATTTAAACCCTGAAAAATTTGGTATTGATGCAACAGGAACAGGTAGCTATAGAACCATTTTTCTTTTAGCTATGTCTAAAATATTTTATTTTTGGCCTATGCATCCTAACAAATGGACCTTTAACTTAGCCTATCAACTACCTACTAAAGTCAAAGTTAAGGATTTTAACGCATATGGAGGAGGTTACGGAAGTAATGGAACGGTTGCTCCAGGACAAACGATTTCTGCCGATATTGCTGTTGAATATAGTTGTACTCAGTCACTAGTTTTTGTTATGGAAGCCGCTTATTTATATACCACCCCAACTAAATACTCAGGAACAATAGGTTATGCCTTAGATGGATCTTTAGCATCTAATTCTTCTAACTCAAGCATGCAGTGCAGCTTAGCTCCTGCTATAGAATACAACTTTACTCAAAATGTTGGATTTATAGGAGGTGTTTGGTTTTCAATTTTTGGAAAGAACAGTTCTCAATTTGTTAGTGCAGTTATTTCCCTTTGTTATACTTTTTAAAAGAAAGAGGAACTGATATAAAGAAAAGAAGAGACTCTTCTCCCGGATTTCTTTTGCCTAGTCCTGCATTAGAGATATGATACACATTAACACCTACTCTATAAAAATTCTTAAATTGCCAGCCGACTTCAATTCCTGTTTTAAATTCCAAAGGATATCCTAAATCCTTCCCTTTTCCCTTTGAGTAATATCCGGCTGAAAATCCAGGAGAAACTAGAAAACAATCGTAAAAAACAAAATCCAAACAAAACCCTAAATTAGCATAAAAGCTCCTATTACAAGTTGTCATAAATCCAATAACGGGCCTAAATTTATGAAACTCTATAGAAGGTTTATATTCTACTTTGAATTCGCAGGTTCTATACTTTTCATGAAAAATGTTGTTAATACCAGTTGCAAAAGATATTAAATCTACTGTTTTGTACTCCCCAAATATATGACAAGCATAAACAAGAATAAAAAAAACTAAAAATTTCCTCATAAAACTTCTTTTACATGTTTTTGTAAAAAATAACAAATTTATATTGAAAAAAAAAGCTTTTCATCTAAAAATTTTACTTTAAATTTTTTATAGGTTTTATCATGAGATTAATGAAGCAGTTTTTTTTATATATCTTGATTCCTTTTTATGTTTTTACAACTGATCTTGAGATAAAAACACCTCCTGTTTTCTCTTCATTAGCATCTCATCACATATCAGCAGTATCTGATCTTGGAGATTCTTTGATTTTAGAAGACGGATCTGTTTGGGAAATAAGCTTAAAACATGCTCAAACTATTTTAGACTGGTTAGATATTGATATTATCATCATAACGCAAAACAATAGCTGGACATCTAAACACAACTATAATTTCATCAATCAAAGGACTAAAGAAACTGTTTCTACAAATCTGATAGAAAGCCCTTTAATAAGCAGTGAGTATTTTCATAAAATTAAAGCTATCGATTACTTTAGAGGAGAAATAGTTTTAGAAAACAACATAAGATGGAAGATATGTAGCAGTGATATATTCTTAGTTAAAGACTGGCTTCTCGATGACGGCATAATAGTTGGAATAAATACCGGATGGGAAAGTTCTTTTCCCAATATACTTATCAATGTAAGTGTTAATAAATTTGTAAGATCAAAACAATATTAAAGAGAGTAAAAAAATGCAAATAACACCAATTTCATGTTCTTTTTTAGAAGGATCATCAATAACACCATTTTCTTCTATATCATTTCCAAGTTTAAATATTTTACCTACAGCAATTTCTATTATAAAACCAATAGCTATTGCCGTTATTGTAATCACTACATTAACAGCTACATATTTCATCTGTAAAAAACTTATATTGCTTTATAAAAATTATTTAGCTAACAAAACCATACAAAGAGTTGGTGATATACAAAGACAGCCTCCTCATCGCCCCGAAGAAGATCTAGACCTGCAAGATCAAACTATAACTATGGATGCATCTACACAAACAGTGCTTGTACCTCCTCCCCCTCCTATTAGACCTAGATCAGAACATGCTCCATCTTCTAGTCCATCTTCCGAGGTAGAATCTCCAGAGTCTCCTCATCATAGAGATTCTAGAAGTTCAAGACCAAAAGAGCCATCTCGTCATGACAGACTACATCAAGACGCCTTAGAAAGACAAGAAAGACAAAGAGAAAGAGAAAGATCTCGTAGATAAAAGGATAAAATTATGTTATGTCACCATTGTAAAAAAGATATAGAACTCGATAAAAAAGTTTCTTTTAGACAAACCTGTCCTAATTGTGACTGGGATTTTCATTGCTGTTTAAATTGCAAACATTACATGCAAGGTAAGCCAAATGACTGTTTTATTCCTAACATTGATCTTGTTCTAGACAAACAATCAAATAATTTCTGTGAAGAGTTTAAACCTATAGAAAAAAAAGAACATAAAACAAAAGATGTAAACCAGACAGGAAAATCTCTTTTTAAAGACCATGACGAAATAAAGAAAACAGATTTTAACTCTCTTTTTAAAGATGATTAAGTTTCACTTCTAGCTAAATTATAAAGTAACCAAAAGATTAATATCGGCAAATAAAATAATGTAGCTTGAGGAAAAGATATTGTATAAGGAGCTAATAAAAAAAGAAAAAGTCCTATTACAACAAAAGAAAAAATTGATGAAGTTGCTACATTAAATTTTTTCATAAATAATTTATTAGAAAAATACATTAACAAAGAAACTATCAAAATACTAAAAAAAGCTTCTAGAACATACCTAAATACTTGCATAAACTATCCTGAAATAATCCTTAGTCTAATAAGATCTATAACAAACCAAATTATTAAAGAGAGTAAATATTCGACAACAAACACTCCAAAACCCACAAATATCGGAATGAAAATTAATAAAACAATTCCAGATATAAAAAAAGAAACAAAACAACTAATATTTGTAGGCATTTTCTTTTTCACTAGAAAGAATATAAAACGACTTAACACTCCTGTTAAGAGAATAGCGACGAAAAAATTACTAAAAAAATCTCTCATAAATTTAATCTACTAAAAAATTAAAGTTAAATTTTTAATAGATACCAATAATATTAAGCAATATTAAAATTATCAAAATAGGAGAAGCGTATTTCAAGCAGAAAAAAAAGTAAGAATAAAGAATAGGTCTTTTATGGAAATATGAGAGATGTGATACCTTAAGATTCTCAAAAGCCTCTTTTATCCCCCATCTCCAAGCAACTAATATAACAGCAAAAAACCCTCCTAAAGGAACCAATATATTAACAGCAAAAGTAGACAACATCTCAAAAAAGTTCATGTTAAATATTGTAAACCCTTTAATAAGGCCAAAAGATAAAGCGCAGGGTATCCCTAATATAAAAGCTCCTGAGACTGTTATAAAAGAAGCTTTTTTTCTACTATAACCTTTTTCATCAATAAAATAAGAAATTACAGGCTCTAATGCTGAAATTTCAGAAGTTAAAGCGGCTACAGTTATAAGAAAAAAGAAAAGGATAGATAGTTGATACCCTCCTGATATTTGAGAAAACACTATTGGTAAAGTTTCAAAAACAAGAGCAGTTCCTGCGGAAGGCTGCATATCTACTGTAAAAACAACAGAAAAAACGGCAAAACCTATCATTAAAGCTATGATTGTATTTAAAAGAACTACAGGAAAACAACTTCTTGGAATATCTTCATTTCTAGAAAGATAACTTCCATAAGTTATCATAGTACCCTGTCCTAAACTTAATGAAAAAAAAGCTTGTCCTAAAGCTATTAAAATCATTTTTGAATTGATATCATGCCAATTAGGATAAAATAAAAATTTAAAGCTTTTATAAGCCCCGGACATAGCTAAACCTTTTATCACTAAAAAGATCAAAACTATTATCAAAAGAGGCATCATTATTTTATTACCAGCTTCAATACCTTTTCTAACACCTAAAAAAATAACGGCTAAAGATATAAGCAAAAACAAAAAATGGAACCCAACAGTCCAAAAAGAAGATGAATTTAGACTTTGGAAATATAAAGTAGCTTCATTTGCTTTAGCAAAATGAGAAAGATTCCCCCTCAAAGCTTCAATAAAATAACCTAAAGACCAGCCAGCAACAACACTATAAAAAGAGCTATTTATAAAGCCTGTTATAACAGCTAAAGATCCGGCTCCTCCCCAATATTTATTTCTTCCTAAAACCCTAAAAGAACCATAAGGACTACTTTGGGCAGTTCTACCTATCAATATCTCTGCAACAAGAACTGGAAATCCTATAATTATCAAACAAAAAATATAAACCAGTATAAAGATAGCTCCACCATTTTCTCCTACAATATAAGGAAAACGCCAAATACTGCCAAGACCAACAGCAGAACCTAAAGCAGCTAAGATAAAACCAAGTCTAGATTTCCAAGATTCTCTTTGTTTATATTTCACTTTAAAATTACTCTTATTATATTCAATCTATTCTATATAATATTACAGAATAAATTCCAGAGTAAAACAAAGTAAAAAATAATTATAAAAAAAGATCTCTTCAATTGTGGGGTGTAAATTAAAGAGATCTGATAACAGTTAAAAAACTGTTATATATTGTTTATATCTATTGTCATCTAAAAGAATACATAGCCATAGCGCTTACAACAGAAATTGCAAACAAAGCTATGCTTGAGATCCTACTAAATGAGGATCTCATAGAATTTTTTAAAATTCCTTTACTATCTCGGACTGTTTAGAACTGGTCTAATTTTCAATAATAGTTTATAATATTCTCTTTTTTCAAAGGAGAACGTTATGCAACAAGTAGAGATGAT
>Ga0233447_1002438_pt1 | contig 13266 bp, 3 predicted proteins | sample SI_124_October20_3_FD_183014 | JGI IMG/M metagenome (GOLD analysis project Ga0233447, IMG submission 183014) | Seawater microbial communities from Saanich Inlet, British Columbia, Canada - SI_124_October2016_135_MG | ecosystem: Environmental > Aquatic > Marine > Inlet | place: Canada: British...
ATTGGCGCTACCTTGTATTGAATAATCTGATGACTGTCCACTGAATTTAACAGTATCTTTTCCTAGACCACCATCAATATTTTCATCAGCAGAGGTACTGGTTAGAATATCGTTATTACTTGTGCCTATTATAATTGCCATAACCTTATCCTATTTTCAGAACTTACTTTACGTCTTTATTATTAATTTATTGGCTCACTTCTTCTTTTAAATCAAGCAAGGCTTGTTTGCGAGCCAAACCGGCCTTATCAAGCTGGAAGCGCGTTTCAGCAGCCTCTGTATCTAATCTTTGTACAAAACCAATCATATTTTTGGCTTTGACAGATAGCTGATCTAAATCGTATTCAGTACCATCGATATTTACTTTTGGTGTTTTTTCTTCTTTAATATTTTTGGTCATTTTCTATCCTTAGTTCGTTTTGTTAGCATGTAATTTATATATAAAAATTTAACATAAACATGGTTCAATTGTACTCTTAATAATACCATAAGTTTTATCAAATATAAGTCAATCAAATTAAACTTTTAGGCGTTATGTTTTCCAATAAAAAACCCGGGACAAGCCCGGGTTTTTGTTTTGTTGGTAAGCAGCCTTTCTTTTCTAAAGGCTATAGATTTACAGCACTATACAAGGTCACTAGTCACAACATAAGCATCGGTAAACCCGCTACCACTCATATCCACATTACCATTGGCAACAAGCGTCCAAGTTGGCGCATCACCTGATGCGTTAGCATCAAGCTCAGAGATTCTATTACCACTATCGTCAATGAGATCAAAAGTGTCAATAGTTTCTAGGTTAACAATGTGTCTTAAGATGTCAATGGCATCAGAAATATTAACACTACCGTTGTTATCCGTGTCAGCTGCATGAAAAGCGCTGCCCGTTAATGTTTCTAAGTTAACAATATGACGTAATACATCAATGGCATCAGAAATATTAATATTTTGAGTATAGGTACTAATATCTGTCAGCTTGATAACATCAAAATCATAACTTTCGTTAATGCTTAGTTCGCCATTATCAATGGTTAAATTTTGATTGGTATCAGAGCCTTCTTTATATAGATCAAAGTTGATGTTGTTGGTGAGTTTTGAGGTGTGGTTGGCGGCATTAACTACTAGTTCCGCGTTGTAAATATCTGCTATAGCAAAATTACCAACCTTATATGCAAACTCTTGAATTTCATTAAGACTATTTGAGCTATAAGTATTGCTATACGAATCAATGTTGCCGTTTAAATCAGTGGAGATAATAATTTGTTGTGCATTATTGATACTAACATCATTAAACTTAGCATTATCAAACTCGATGGTTGTGGTTAGATTTTCATTATCCCAACGACTTATCAGGCCAACAATTTCTGTATAACCTAGCAATTGCAATACAACTAGAGACACCTCATTATTTGTGTTAATAATGGAAACATTCTTTAATGCATCAAACGCATGGTAAGCCTGCTTAAGGATTTGCTGCCTTGTGCTATTAATATCTGCCGGTACAAAATTTCCAGAAACATTAACACCGCCATCAAATACAGCCTTAAGAGACAAGCCCAAGACATCTCCATCAGCATCCATATTAAAAAACATTTCAATATTTTTTGCGTTTTTATCTTTATATGAGCCGCTATCAATAATAGCGCTCAATGTATGTGAAGTAGTATCCCAGGTTTCTAACAACCCACTATCTTCTTCAATTTTAGCACCAAATCCAACAATCACATATCGTGTCAGATAATCGGAAATATCAACTTGTGACAATGCAGAAGTGATATTTATGGTTATTGGCGTTGAAACAACAATTGACATACTGATCTACACCTTTTTATGCAAAAAAAAACCAGGATTAAAATCTTGGTTTTTTTTAAAGCTAACTACATTGCTAGGCTATATCTAACGTAGTTACATAAGCACTATCAAAACTACCGCTCATATTCACATCACCATTGGCAACTAACGTCCAGGTTGGTGCATCACCTGATGCGTTAGCATCAAGCTCAGAGACTCTATTACCACTACTGTCAATAAGATCAAAAGTATCAATAGTGTCTAGATTAACAATATCTCTTAACACTGCAATAGCATCTGAAATGGTAATCGTGTCGCTATTGTCAACATCAGCCGCATGGAACGCATTGCCTGTTAATATATCTAGATCAACAATATCTCTTAACACTGCAATAGCATCTGAAATGGTTATATCAAAGTCATAGGCTTCGGCTGTAGTGGTTAACTTCACTGTATCAAAGGTAACTGTTTCTACAATTGAAATTTCACCTGCATCAACAGCAACTGACTTAGTTGTATCATTACCACCTTCCCACAGGTTGATAGTTGCATCAGTCAAACCGTTAGTTACATCAGTTGAAATAATTGCATCATAACTCTTTGCCTTCACCTCTAAAGAATGACTTAATTGAGTAAATGAACCACTACCCTGATCGGTAGATACATCAGCACTATAAACCACCTCAAAATCCTTAACTGTATCTTTAGGATTTAAATAAAGTGTAATTAAATCTTCAGTTGATTTAACATCCGCCTCTCCACTTGCTGCCACTGCTGTATCAACTAAAGTTAACAATGGTTTGGTTGCAGTATTTAAAGAAGATAGCACAATTTTTTCAATTTGGCCAGTCGTATCATCCGTCACAATACCTTTAAACATTGAGCCTTCATAATTCACTTTTTCACTGAATAAAAACTCATATCCACCAGCAAACTGTATGTTTTCAAACTGACTCCAGTCAAGACTAAAGTCAAGCTCTAGACCTGCAATCGAATCAATATTGCTGTCAGTAAACCTAGTCATATCTGCATTCAATGTCAGTTTAATCAATGTTTCATCTGGATTAAGCGAATAATCTGCACCATAAACGTCTATAGAAGCCTCTGATGCTGTCACCAATGTTGATTCAAACATTAAAGGTTTATTATCTGTAGATTGTGTTAATTTAGTAGAAGAGCTAACAACACTTTCGGAGTTATTTGCAACATCAGTAAAGCTTGCATTAACTGATATTTCTTTATTAATATCAGCCGTTGATAGCGTATAGGTATCGCTCGTTGCATTTGTGATCTCTATTCCATCCCTTAACCACTCATAACTCACCACACCCATACCATCTTTATCTTTTAGCACATGTGATACTGTGAGTACTTCTCCCACAGCCATTGTGCCAGAAATTGTCACACTACCCGTCGCATCAGAATTACCCGATACAGCGTTAATATTACTTAACGTTGAGCCATATTGGACAAAAGTAACCTGCCCTTGATTGGCTGAAATCGTACCGCTAAGTTCTGCTGAAAGTTTATCAGTAGAGCTTGGTCTTACATAAACCTCAATCAAGTTTGCAGTTGTTGTAATAGAACTCGTACCATCATTACTCGCATCAGAATCAACGATAGACAGTAAAGGCTCTGTTGTACGTGTAGAGGCTAACGCTAATGTATCAAATGTTGCATTAGTAACATCATCAGATGATGAGCTTAGTGCAATCAAATTACTACCAATTCCATCATCAATAACAAACTTATCATCTGAATTAGTTCCTAAAGCCTCAAACTGACTCCAATCAAGACTTAAACTCAAATCTGCACCTGTAATTGAAGTAATATCAGTTCTACTATTAATTTCACCCATATCAAGATGAAGCGTCAATTTAATAAATTTACCAGTATCAGCAGCATCAATTATATAAGCATCTAACGACGTAACAGTTGACGAATCACTTACCAAATCAGGTACAAAGGTAAATGGTGTATCCAATCGAACTACAGCACTAGTTGTATCACTTAAAACAGTCTCTATAGTGCCAAGATCATCTGTATAAACAGCCTTAACAAAGAAGGTAGATCCAGCATCTTCAAGAGAGATTTTGTAAGTATCTAATATTTCTCCAGCTACCTCTACACCATCTTTATACCATTGGTACACAACAGTAGAGTTAGTCATTCCATCGTTATCAGCTAGTGTATTGCTAGCAGTAAGAGTCTGCCCTGTTTGTGCCGAACCGCTAATACTTACACCGCCTGTCGCCTCATTATTAGCAGCAACCACATTTACTTTGGCAGTGCCTTCGTCGCCACCTGTTAAAGTATAAGTAAATACATCGGTACCTACTGTATCTCCTGGTGTATAGTACACCTCACCATTAACAAGACTAACAGAGCCGTACTTAGCGTTACCTACTGAAGTGATGCCAACATCTGCACCATCATCAACAATACCAATTTCATCACCATCTGCATCAGTATCATTGGATAACAAATCAACTTTAACACGACGTGCACTTGATAGAATATCACCTAAATCATCGTTAACAGCAACTGCATCATCTGCTACATTAGTAACATTTAATGTCACAATGCCAGAATCTTGCCCGTCATTGGCATCATCAACTGTATAGGTAAATTTATCACTACCTGCATAATCTGCATCTGGCGTATAAAGAATTTTGCCATTGGTAAATTTAACCGTACCATGATCTGCCTGGGTAATTGACACAATGCTTACTACATCTGAAGTATCAACATTGTCAGCATATTCACCACTTAGATCGATACTTACATCCTTAGCATCCTCTGTTATCGCTGTTGCATAATCTACGTTATTAGCCACTGGTGCAGTATTCGCTGCAGCTACTGTAATATTTACTGTAGCCGTTGCTGTGGCTGGTGTTGTAGCATCATCTGATACTGTGTAGGTAAAGCTATCAGATCCGGTAAAGCCTGCCTTAGGCGTATAAGTAACCACACCGTCAGTTAATGTCACTACACCATCTTTGGTTGATACTCCACTATTTCCAATAGCTGTTACTGTCAACGTATCACCATCAACATCCGAATCATTACCCAATACATCAACAATACTATCGCTTGTATTAACTTCAACCGTTGCATTGTCATTTCTGGCACTTGGATCATCATTAACTGCAGTTATAGTAATAGTAGCTGTCGCTTCATCAAAGCCACTTTTGCCATCTTTAACAATATAAGTAAAGGTATCTGTACCTGTGTAATTAGAATTTGGCGTATAGAACAACTTACCATTAGTGACGGTCGCAGTACCATAAGATGGATCGGTGCCAATCTTATGAATTTGAACCCTATCTGAATCAATATCCGTATCATTGCTTAATACAGTAATTTCAGTTGCACTAGCATCTTCTGAAATTGTTTGGGTATCGTTAACTGCATCTGGATTCGTATTACTTGACAAGGTCAATGTTGCTGTAGCATAATCTAATTGGCCACTCTCATCAGTCACCAAATAATCAAAACTATCTGAGCCATTGCTAACACTACTAGCAGTATAGGTAACCTTGCCATTTGCAATACTAACTCTATTGCCCAATGCGGTTAGAGCTGTTGCACCAAACTCGGTGTCATCAACTGAAGTTGCCGAAGTAGCAACAGACTTAATAGAGAGGCTATCACCTAAGTCGATATCATAATCATTTGCAAGAACATCTAACTTGGCAGGACCCTTGTCAGTTGAAACACTACCCAAAATATCACCAACTGCCTCTGGCGCATCATTTGACCCTCTAACAGTAACTGTAACTGTACCTTTTGTACTGCCACCATTGCCATCAGTCACTGTATAAACAATTGTATCGCTACCTTCATAATCCGCATCTGGATCGTACAAAATATTGTTACCAGCCAAAGTAGCCGTACCATGCAATGCACTACTAATAGAGTCAAGTGTCAATGTGTTTCCATTAGGATCTGTATCGTTTGTTAATACACTAAACTTATTATTACTAGAATCCTCAGTTACAGTTTCAACATCATCAATAGTAATTGGATCAGCATTTGTTTCACTTACCGTTATAGCAACTGTACCAGTAGTTTTGGCCAGGCCATCACTCACAACATAAGTAAAGCTATCCGCTCCTGTATAGTCTGCTGTTGGCGTATAGGTAACCTTGTTACTAACAACAGCAACTGTACCATGCTCTGCATCTCCTACAGAGATGATCGTCATTGTATCACTCTCAACATCTGAATCATTGCCTAGTACATCAATAGTCAATGCCGCTGAGTTTTCTTCAAGCGTTACTATATCAGTTACTGTAACTGGCGCATCATTTGCAGGATCAATCATTAATGACACAACACCTGTTGTCTTGGCACCCTCACTATCCATGACGACATAAGTAAAGGTATCATCATAAGTGCTAGCATCGCCAGCAGTATAAGAATCATCACCCGTATAGTTTGCATCTGGCGTGTAGAAAATATAACCCATCATTAGCTTAACACTACCGTGCGCTGCTTCACTCACTGAATGGATAGTCAAACTTCCAGTATCAGAATCATCAGTATCATTAGCAAGCACATCAATCTGAATAGTTGTATCTTCAGTCATAGCATTAGCATCGACCAAAGTTGCATCTACTGCAGCTACTGGCGCAGAATTAAGCGCTTCAACTATTACAGTTGCAGTAGCCGTGCTTGTAGTGCTTGTAGCGCTATCACCATCATTAATCGTATAAGTAAAACTATCGGTACCACTAAAACCTTCATCCGGCTTATAACTGACCACACCAAGATCTAAAGATACTATTCCACGGGTTGCACTACCAACAGACTCTACGGTAATTGTATCACCATCCGCATCGGTATCATTCGCAGTTAAATCAAGTACAGTTGCCAAAGTGCCCGCTTCCACAGTAAAGCTATCAGCAACTGCCGTAACATCTTCGTTTACTGTATTAACTATAATGTTAACCGTACCAGTAGCATTACCACCCTTACCATCAGTTACCACATAAGTAAAACTATCTAATCCTGAGTAATTATAATTTGGCGTATAAGCAATATCACCATTTAACAAGAACACTGAACCATTAGCAGCTTCACCAATAGATTTAACTGATAATATATCGCTATTAACATCTGTATCATTAGAAGTTACATCAATTGTTTTACTTTCATTCTCATCTAGTGTAAGCGTATCAACTATAGCAACCGGATTATCATTGACAATTTCACTAGCATCTACAGCACCACCAAAAGTTAGGATTGGATCACCCCATGAGTTAGTGCCACTATATCCAACAGTAACCGTATCACCATTTAGTTTAACCGTGCCAGATAGTGACACAATATTCCACGAATCATCTCTGGTTTCTGTAATATTTACCTCTGTATAGTTTTGACCGTTAAAGTGATACTTATCACCAGCAATTACTCTTAATGATGTGCCATCAACTTTAAAGGTCATGGTTTCAGTGTAATTTCCAACCTCTGCTGCGTCTTTAGTAATAACAACGGTTTGAATATCCTCAAATACACCAGAAGTATAATTAGATGTAAAGGTTCTCGTTTCAACGATAACATCCTGAGCGACTCCAGAGCTATCAATCAGACTTTCTGTAAAGACAGACAAGCCTCCCGATTCAGCCCAAGTATCAACAATAGACTTCTCACCTGCACTACCACCACTACCATTATTGTGTACACCGGTTTCAGTACTTGACCAAGTTTCACCATCATACTTATCAACCACTGTCCACTTGATATTGTTATGGTCAGTATAGTTCCATTGATACACCTCATTACTACGCTCAACTACTACTTCATAATGTTCAGCCTTATCAGCTGCACTATCATCTTCAGATAATTTTTGTTGCTTTCCATCACGACCTGTCTTAATAATTTCTAGTTTTCTTTGCCCCTCTGGCTTAAAGATTTCTACAGAAGATCCATCTAATGAATCAGCAGTACCATTAATTAGTACATCTCCAGAATGCATATCAATAAATTTATCGACATCGACATTTTTATATAACTCATCTAAATACTTCTTACTACCGTCAAACAATAGTTCAACACCTTCACGATAATTGTATTTGGCATCAGCTCTGTCAATCTCGTTGAAAACAATAGTGTGATCTTCATCTTTCGAAGTAACAATATGATGCTCTAAAGAGGTAATATTTCCTTCAGAATTGACCTGTTTTGTTTCTGTAATGGTTATTGTTTTACTAGGTTTATCTGATTGCACACCTGTAAACGTACTTACAATATCAGCATCAACCAATGTGTTATCGCCTGCAGTAAAACTGTCTTGATTCCACACCCAATCTTCACGAGAAGTTGAATAGCTATCACCATCAACCAATGCATATTCATTTAGCATCGAATAACTTTGTTCTGTGTAGTTATTCTCTTTTGCAAATAGCTGATCTTTACTATATAGAGTTATGACATCACCATTACCAGACGTTAATACAATATCTTTAGTGGCAAATATACTAAAAGTTAATTTAGGCTGCCCATAATTACCAAGCCCATCAAAACTAATCATTACACCGGTATTATCTACAGTAATAATATTAGCATCAGCACTGCCGCCCGCATTTTCAATAGCCGCATTAGCCTCTGCATTTATTTCGTTTAATTTCTCATCAGGCATATCAGACCTACCTGAAAAATCTATAACATTCCAATACTGATCTAATTGCTCAGTAATCTCAGCATTTTTAACCAACATACCCTCAAACCAAACATCACCCTTGGTAATAATAGTAATAGTCCCATCTTCATTGTAGGTTTCAATGCGGGTTAAATCTTCACCTTCTGATGAGGTAACCGCCTGAACCATTGAGTAGCCACCATCTGCATCATCTAAGAAGTTATTTGATCTTTCAACCCAGCTTGACGGTGTTCCAGCGTCAAATTTAGCTTGCGCCGTACTAGCACCATCCGTTTCGTAACGCTCTTCTTTTTCCGTTTCTGTACCAATACTCTCTGAACGAGTTCGAACCAAAATATTGGTAACAACATCGTTATCATCTTTAGTAGTTTCCGTGGTGACCCACTGATCATTAATATCAAATACAGTATCCAGACTTGTTGTTGTTAATAAAATACTTGTAAAATAGTCACTTACCTTTGTATTAATAAACTGCTGTTCTTGAGCATCTGCATCAGCAGCATCCCAACCACCATTCGGCGTAAAGTTTAAAATATTTGCCTTATACCAAGCCTCTATACTAGCCTTATCAAGGCCAGTTACATTATCTGGCACACCAACAACTGAAGCTACACTATCACTATCTAAATCATAAACAATGGCAATTTTTAGCGCATCAGATCCGCCGTTATAACTATCTGCTGTAATGGTAATAATATCGGTTTCTGTTTTTTTATCCACAACAGAGACGTTATTCCCTTGATGGTCGGTAAAATCATAGTTCCACTGATCATTATCCATTTTAAACTTGTCAGAGTTACCATCACCAAAATCAAAAAAGTCGTCATTCATTTCATAAATACTTCTACCATTAGACAAATCGGCATTTTCTGAAATAAAGATATCATGTTTATTTGTATCTGACTTGTAGAAATACACTTTCACACCATCTGCATTTGTGGCTGAGGCATCTATTGCATTATCATCTGAAGTGGAAATATGCTTAATAATGCCATTACCATCACGAACTATTTCAAAATCTATGTCAGTATAAACTTCCCCCAAATAATCCCAACCAAGCATGTCAGTATCACCCTTAACCTGAATAACTGTACGCTGATCACCCGATCCTTCATAGTTTTCATAGTATTTTTCAACCATCTTATATTTAATAAGTGGATCGCTGTTACCATTAATATCAACTTCGCCTGATTTGAATTTAGATACAAATTTAGAGTAAGGGCCTTTTTCATCTCCATCAATAGCACCACTGTTGTCATCATCCCCATCATTCCACATAGATTTGTTAACACGTACATCGCCATTGTCGCTCGTTTCTACAGACTTCCACCACTCTCCATCTTGTGAGTCGGTTACCGTCCACTTAATGCCCATGTCGTCATAATAATCCCAGGTAAACTCAAAGTTATCCCCTGATGTAGTCTTGTCACCATAATCTTGGTTACTATTAATACTGTCACCATCAACAGTAATCTGACCGTCGTCATAACCAAATTTCACAGTATCGCCATCAGCATTTTTACCGTTACCAATAACACTACTTGTATTCCAATTTACATCACGAACTAAAGTTACACTCATGTCAGTGTATGACTCACCTAGATAATCCCAGCCAATATGATCATCCTTACCTGTTATTACTACTGTTGTTGTTCCATCAGCATTAAATGTTTCTGTATGTACAAAATCAAGCTTTCCATCAGCTGTTTTAAACTCTTCAATAAAACTTGAGGTGCTATTAGCATCATCCCACGAATTGGTAAATTTACGCACATCTCCAGTTGCAGTACCCGGATGATCAATATCTGCAAAACTGTCTAGCGTATAACCTGTTTCAGTTGAAGTCCAAGTACCATTATCATCTTGTTCATCAACAACCCATACAATCTGCATATAATCATCTTGCCAAGACCAGGTATTACTATAGCTATGGTCGTTATTGCCGTCTGTGGCATTACCCGTCTGCCCTGTGGTGTCGCCTTGCGCCCATGGGTCGTAAGCCTGAGGGCCATTGCCATCACCATTATCCAGGGTAATCTGAAAACCCCAATCGGTAGTCTGCATACCAAAAGTAATAGTTGTAGATGTACCATCTCCATTATCCTTTATACCACTACCTGTAATACCTGTTGTTTCCCAGTTGGAATTTCTTGTTTCAGTTACACTGAGCTGGGTATAAATACCGTCTAATGGCATCCAGCCAATTCGATCAGCACCACCTTGTGTGCCATCAATATTAGAGTTTGTACTTGTTATAGTTTGTGATGTATTGTCACTTTCATTATAAATTTCACTAACTGTAAAATTTAAATTTTGAGTGGCCTTAATAATTGTTTCAGACCAAGTATTGGTTTGATTTGCATTATCCCAAGTAGAAGAGCTAATACGACTATCGCCATTATCAGCTATTTCGGTTGACGTCCAAACATCACCCTCTTGTTTGTCAGTCACAGTCCAGGTAGTTCCCTCTCCATCTTGCCAAGTCCAGGCTTCTGAGGCCCAATCTTGTGGCTGATCATAACTCTGATCCGTACCATTATCATACATATCAGCTGCTTTTGCACCAGTACCATCATCAACGGTTAGTTGCCAGCTAGTTGCATCCCATCCGAAGCTAACATCAACATTACTTGCATTTGTACCTGTTCCTGAAATATCAATAGTATTCCAATCACTATCCATGGTTTCAACTACATCTAAATTAGTATACACCCCCCCTAAATGCATCCAGCCTACATGATCAGCTGCTCCCGTTGTTTGAACAGTTGTTCCGGTTGTTGTTTGTATTTCGACCCTTGTTAAAGTGCTGCCATCGGCATGAGTATTCTCTTCCGTCCAAGTATTAGTATTCGTATTCTCATCCCACGAAGAGCTAAATTTGCGCACTTCACCTGTGGCAGTTACTCCAGTTGAATCGTATTTTGTTTCAGTGGTTGTCCATACGCCTGATACATCCTCTTCTACAACCTTCCAAATAGAGCCATCCCAATCAGCCCATTCATAAGCGCTTGTCTCCCCTTGTTTAAAGAAGTCGTCAAAATTGTCCATATTGTTAAATACAGACTCACCATCAACAGTTAATTGCCAGCTATTCGCATCCCAACCTAGTGCCACACTATCACCATCAGTGTTAGTTGCCTGCCCGGTAATGCTTAGCGTATTCCAGTTAATATCCACTATCTCAACAACGTCTGTTGTAATTGTATAAATACCATCTAGCGGATTCCAGCCAAGATGGTCTGTAGTACCCGTATGAGTAATGGTCGTGCCTTGCTGGCCAGAAACCTCAGTTCGTGTATAGTCAATAGTGCTATCTGAATTTTTAAATACTTCTATAGAGGTATTTTCTTGTGTGCTATGATTCCAAGAATTTGAAAAAACTCGAGTGTCACCTTGTGTTGATGTTTCATTTCTACTCCATGCACCATCAATCTCCTGCTCGGTAACATACCAAGTTATGGCGTTACCGTCAGGAAGATACTCCTCATAACTATAACTACCCACATCATAAGTTTTGCCAGCATCTCCACCAGACTTATCATTGTCCAAATACCCATCATCACGTTGATCTTGCTCTTGCTGTCTATCAGGATTTGATTTTTCATACCAAAGGTTTAAAACTGTTGCATTAATAGCGCCAGAATATTCAGCTGGAATACTTGATTGAGAAATTTCAAAAGTACCATTAACAAAAGTTAATATTAGATCATTTGGGGCATAAATAGTATTGCCATCATAATCAAACCTGCCAACACTAATTGTAAACTCTTCTCCATTGACAATATCTTGAGCATCAACTTTAAGGTTTGTATAACTTTCAACTTTTACAAATTCGAATAATTTTTCAACCGCCTCTATTTCATAAACTTCAAAATTATCTGGATCAGCATACTGATACCACTGCTCAATACCTGCAGCATTAATACCTATAGCTATCAAATTACTTGCATCTAGTCCGGTTGAATTTGCTGTTAATTGATCGTTATCATTAAACTCTAGATGTACATTAACACCAACAGTATCGACTACTGAATTAAACGTAAATTGATTAATTCTAATATCAAAAGTATCTATATCTGTTGCTTCATCAAATGAAACTGACACCAACAAATCATCTTCAAAGTTTGTCATACCCATCATTTTAAAATACTGAGCGATCGAATCTTGAATCTCATTTTGACCAGCGTCAAAATTTACCGTATTAGGAATAAAGCCATCAAACTCCACCCCATTTTTATAAGCTTCATGTGTACTGTTATTATCAAAATCACCATAAACAATGTAATAAAAATCTGTACCAATGGTTTTAAACGCAACAGCGTCATTACCATCTTTATTGAGATCCATACTCCAGTTGCTTAAAGGTTGACCACCCCAGATCATATTAAAATCCAGAATATCCATAATGCTATCCGCATTATTAGTATCTGCATTATGCGCCTCAGCTTGAAATTTATTAGAGTAGCTACCTTGGTCGTCTAAGGATATTTCAGGGGTTAAGTCAGATGCGGTGTAGGTACCAGCAGTGTCGGTCCATGTGTCGTCTGGTGTTGGTGAATTGGATTGTGTTGTTGATACTGACATATTTTACCCCTTGTTAAATTTATTTATTTTTATAGCAATATAAAGCTAATAATATATATTTAAATATACTCTTTTTTTTACTTATTTGCAAAAAAAAGTTGTATTGATAAGTCTATTATGGTAAACCCTATAAAAATAGGGTAAATTGAGATGCTTTTATTGCTCGGAAAGTGCTCTTGATGCCATACGGTTAAGTGGACTCATGATGTATTCAAAAATTGTACGCT
>Ga0233447_1002444_pt1 | contig 13246 bp, 7 predicted proteins | sample SI_124_October20_3_FD_183014 | JGI IMG/M metagenome (GOLD analysis project Ga0233447, IMG submission 183014) | Seawater microbial communities from Saanich Inlet, British Columbia, Canada - SI_124_October2016_135_MG | ecosystem: Environmental > Aquatic > Marine > Inlet | place: Canada: British...
GTAGATCTTGACACTGAACATTCTGGGCTAACAATAGTGCTCGACCCTACATTAACTAAGGGTGCTTTGTTACAGGTTTTTCCCCATACTAACCCTGAGGATTCTTCCAGCATGTATGCGCCGCAATTATTTGAAACATCCATTGAACCAGGAACAGTTATTTACGTACCTACCGTAGGAATGGGAAGGTTCAAACCTGGAGTTACTGAACAGCCCTCTATGCTTCTTCAAACGGAAGAGCGCAGCACCAGCTACATATACCCGGAGTTTGAAACTAAGACGCTGTCAGAAGATAAGTTTGTCCAAACAATAACGGATGGAAACAAACTTGGAAGAACCACTCTAAAGTTCACTGAATTTGGTGATATGATACAGGACCCACCATTCGTTTTACTACCCCAAAGGATGGATAAAAACGAACCTGAATTCACAGTATATCGACTTGTTGACACGAAAGCTTTTATGCCATCATCTAAAGACGAATGAATTTGACTACTCATTTGCACCAGCAAACTGATACCATCAGAATTTTTAAGAATCTTGCTTTGGGCCTCAAAGAAGATACAATCACCAGAAATATTATTATTATTATTTTAAAAAATCAATATTATTCCCTCCTCAAAAAAAATTTAAATTTTTTATCAAAAAGACTTTCATAAAAGCTAAACTAGCTAAGGAAGCCAATATTGAAATTGGCATTACTGGAGCAATAAAAGTTGATGATAGAATGAGAACTTCTGACTCTAATATTTATGCTGCCGGAGACTGTGCTGGAAAATTTGATATAACCACGGAAGAACCATGTTATATCCCCCTAGACTCAACTGCAAATAAAGAAGGTAGAGTTGCTGCTATGAATATATGTGGCCCTATGAAACTGTTGAGAGGCCTGTATCTAGTATAAGTGAAAACTGCTATGTTATTTGAACTTATTTTCAAAACCAAGAATCAATAATTGTAATATTACCCAAATGAACTAAAGTGCATTTCTATAGAATTACAGGAATATTATTTATGAAATATTGCAATACGTACTCTGAAAAGCCGAATATTTTGCGAAAATATCCGGATAAAACTGCAGAATTGAATGATTATATCAACAGCCTCCCCATAGGCTCTGAAATAGAAAAAAACCGCGGTTTCCTAATCACTATTCTCCATAGGGCACAAAGCATTTTTGGCTACTTGCCACAGGAACTTCAATTATTAATAGCCGACAAACTTCGTCTGGATCTAAGTGACGTATACGGGGTAATTTCTTTTTATTCTTTCTTTACAACAAAGCCAAGAGGTCAGTATAAAATCGACATTTGTATGGGTACTGCCTGTTTTGTTAAAGGCGCAGACAAAATTCTCCAGGAATTTGAAAAAAGACTTGGAATAAAGGATGGAGAGACAAGAAAAGACAAAAAGTTTTCTTTAGGCAGTCTTCGCTGTGTTGGTGCTTGTAGCTTGGCCCCTGTTGTCCTAATCAACAACAAAGTTTATGCAAATGTGACAGTAGCGGATATTGCAGGAATATTAAAGGAACTGAAATAAGAAAATGAAACCAAAGATATCACAAATAAAAAATAGTAAACCTGAAACAAGTATTTTTGTTTCCATGGGTACATGCGGTCTAGCAGCTGGTGCTGCTACTTTATTTGAAGCATTACACAAGGAAATTATGAAACAAGGTTTGCAGGATTCGTATGAACTCGTTAAAACAGGATGTGTTGGATTATGTTACAGCGAACCGACAGTTGAAGTAGTCAACAACAAAACAAACAAAAGTATTATATATGGGAACTTAAATGATGAACATGCACCGCTTATTCTTTCTGCAGGTGACAACAAAATAGATACAATAGAACGCACTTGGTATTACCCTGAAGATGAAGATAATATCAATAAGGCCCTGCAGGCTAGAATCGCACTTCGCAATAGCGGCATGATCGACCCTGAAAAGATCGAACACTACATAGAAAGATCAGGTTATAAAGCCCTTAAAAAGGTATTAACCGAAATGTCTGCAAGTGAAGTTATTAGTGAAGTAAGAAATTCTGGTTTACGTGGACGTGGGGGAGGAGGTTTTTCAACAGGTAGAAAATGGTCTTTTGCGGCTCACCATAAATCCGATACAAAGTTTGTAATTTGCAACGCAGATGAAGGAGATCCTGGAGCATTTATGGATAGAGCTATTCTTGAAGGCGATCCGCATACAGTCCTGGAAGCTATGACTATAGCTGGATATGCCATAGGCGCAAATAAAGGAATAATCTATGTCAGAGCCGAATATCCATTAGCCATCAAACGACTTCAGATTGCTATTATCCAAGCACAGGACAAAAAACTTCTTGGAAACAGTATCTTTGACACCGATTTCAGTTTTAATATTGAAATTAAGTATGGAGCAGGAGCCTTTGTGTGTGGAGAAGAAACAGCACTTATCCATTCTATAGAAGGACTCAGAGGAACACCAACATCCAGACCACCATTTCCAGCAATATCTGGATTATGGCAGAAACCAACAATAGTAAATAACGTAGAAACTTTCGCAAACATATGCGCTATCATCAGAAAAGGATCCGAATGGTTTAAACAAATTGGAACTCAACATTCACCTGGTACTAAAGTTTTCGCGCTTGCAGGAAAAGTTAAAAAAGTCGGTCTTATCGAAGTTCCAATTGGCACATCTATGAGAGACATCATTTATAAAGTCGGTGGGGGTATCTGCAATAATAAAAAGTTAAAAGCAGTACAAGCAGGTGGTCCATCAGGTGGTTGTGTTACTGCCGACCATATTGACATTCCCGTTGATTATGATACCCTGAAATCGCTTGGTAGCATGATGGGATCTGGTGGAATAATTGTAATGGATGAAGATAGTTGCATGGTAGATATAGCTAAATTTTTTCTGGAATTTACTGTAGAAGAATCATGTGGCAAATGTACTCCATGCAGAATCGGCGGCAAACAAATGCATATGATATTAACAAGAATTACTGAGGGTAAAGGTCAAGAAGATGATATCAAACAACTTGCCCGTTTGTCTAAAGTAATTCAATCAACCTCATTGTGCGGGTTAGGGATAACAGCTCCAAATCCAGTTCATTCTACATTATGGCATTTTAGAGAAGAATATAAAGAGCATATTCGTGATAAAAAATGCAGAGCTGGTAAATGTACAAATTTAGTTGTCTATTTAATTGACTCAGACAAGTGCATTGGCTGTAGATTGTGTGCAAAAATATGTCCAGTAGGCTGCATAACTGGTGAACCAAAAGAGCTGCATACGATAGATAATGACAAATGTATTAAATGCGATCAGTGTATAAGCAAATGTAAATTTAATGCAATTATCAAAACATAGCGTGTCTATTTCAGGAACAAGTAAATGAAACGTGAGAAAAGAAGACCAAAAATAAAAAGCTCCATAGAATTGCATCCGAATGAAACAGAAAAATTATGCAAGTATATAAATACGCTATCGGTAAGTGCGAATATTCATAAAAATAGAGGTTTCCTTTTATCCTGTCTCCACAAGGCCCAGCACCTCTATGGTCATATTCCAAGAGGAATTCAAATATTAATAGCAGAAAAACTGCGTTTAAATTTAAGTGATGTTTCAGCTCTTGTTTCATTTTACTCGTTCTTCTCTGAAAAGCCTCTTGGTAAAAATGCGGTCTACGTCTGTAACGACATTATAGATAAAATGTTTGGCGTTGAAAAGGTTGATAAGGTATTCGAAAAGGAGCTTGGTATTAAATTCAATGAAATCACAAAAGATAAAAAGTTTTCACTCCATCATACCCCATGCATCGGAATGTGCGACCAGGCACCTGCTGCTCTAATAAACAGCACAGTAATAACAAATCTTAACTCTGAGAAAGTAAGAGATATTACCAATAAATTAAAAAACAATGAAATTGGAGAAATTGTTTACTCTTATGGTGACGGAAATAACGCTCATCCTTTAATTCATTCAATGGTTAACAACAATATTCGAAAAAAAAGTGTCATTATATTCTCAGATTATGTGTCAGGAAATGCATTGCGCCATGCTCTTAATATGCTTCCCGAAGAAATTATAGCATCTATAAAAGAATCACAACTGCGTGGATGCGGGGGCGCTGGATTCCCGGCCGGATTAAAATGGGAAATTACAAAAAATGCAGGCGATCCACAAAAAGAAATTATCTGCGATGCGGATGAGGGAGAACCCGGCACATTTAAAGATAGAGTTCTTCTGACTGAATGCTCGGATTTATTGTTCGAAGGAATGACCATTGCAGGTTATGCCATTAACGCAGATACGGGTATATTGTACCTTAGGGAAGAATATGAGTACCTTAAAAAATTTTTGGAAGACAAACTTAAAAAAAGGCGTAAAAATAATCTGCTTGGAAACAATATCTGTCCTGAACAAAACATTAACAGTTTCAAGTTTGACATTCGTATACAGATGGGAGCCGGGTCATATATCTGTGGAGAAGAATCTGCTCTTATCAACTCATGCGAAGGACTTCGCGGAGCCCCCAAAGAACGACCTCCGTTTCCTGTACAAAAGGGGTATTTTCAGCATCCAACGTCAGTAAACAATATTGAAACCTATTGTTGTGCCTGCAAAATTATAGAAAATGGAGCAGCCTGGTTTTTTGCTATAGGAACGAAACACAGCAAAGGAACCAAGCTTTTAAGCATTTCTGGTGATTGCACAAAACCAGGCGTGTACGAACTGCCTTACGGAATATCTGTATCAGAAATTTTAAAGTTGGCAGGTGCAAAAAATACTTTAGCTGTACAGGTTGGAGGACCTTCCGGTTCATTGATCAACAGTAAAGAATTTAATAGAAAAATTTGCTTTGAGGACCTGCCTACTGGAGGTGCAGTGACTATATTTAATAATACAAGAAACATCTTAGATATAGTAATAACTTTTCTTGAGTTTTTTCAAGAAGAATCCTGTGGAAAATGTACTTCATGCCGTGTTGGCACAACAAATCTCTTGAATCTTTTAAATCGTATTTACGATGGAAGAGGAACTAAAAAAGATATGGGGAAACTTATTGAAATTGGAACGGTTATCAAGAAGACAACTTTTTGCGGACTTGGACACGCCGCGGCCAACCCAGTATTTTGCTCTATTAAAAATTTCCCCGATGAATATAACAAATATATCAAGTAGATTTGCCTATATATAAGGATCGGTTATGGACGAGTATGTAAATATATATATTGATCAAAAAGAAATAAAAACTAAAAAGGGCGCAAACCTTTTGGAAGTTGCGTTGAAAAATGGTTTCGACATCCCAAATTTATGCTATAACAGCAGGTTTTCTATAACAGCATCATGTCGTTTATGCATTGTAAAAATACATGGAATTGCAGGTTTTACTGCATCATGTGCACACACTGTTGAACACGAAATGCATGTTACAGCATTCGATGATGAACTTGAAGATATGAGAAAAACACTGGTGGATATGTTATTCTCACAACATAATGATGATTGTATCAGCTGCTCAAGAGATAGCGACTGTATCTTACAAGATCTAGCTTTTAGGTACAATCTAAGCAGAGAGGAAAGAACACTTGAACCTGTCTGGCAATCCCTAGAAAATGCATCTGATTCAACTTCACATGTTTTAAACTATGATTCATCAAAATGTGTAATGTGTGAAAAATGCATTAAGGCTTGTAAACAAATCCAAGGTAAGGGATATCTAAATATCATCAATCGTGGTTTAGATTCGTATGTAGGAACAGGGCATGAAAACTGGATAGACTCAAAATGTGATGGTTGTGGGGAGTGTGCACAGGCTTGTCCTGTTGGTGCATTGACAGCTAAATCTGTATACAGCGAAAGAAAAAATATAAGGAAAAAAGATGTAGATAAAACTATCCAGACAACATGTCCATATTGTGGTGTAGGGTGTCAGATAAATGTTAGCATATTAAAAAATCGTATTGTAAATGTTGAAGGCGCAGACAAGACGCCTAACTATGGTTCAACTTGTGTCAAAGGCAGGTTTGGGCTTGACTTTGCCAACCATCCGGAAAGACTCAAAAAACCACTTCTACGAAAAGAAGGTAAACTGATTGAGGTTAGTTGGGATGAAGCGCTTACTTATACTGCTAAAAAATTAAAGGATATTAAAGAGAAATCTGGGAAGAATGCAATCGCAGGTCTTGCATCTGCTCGCTGTACAAATGAAGAAAATTACATATTTCAGAAATTTTTTAGAAGTGTAATTGGTACGAATAATAATGATCATTGTGCACGACTATGTCACTCTTCTACAGTTGCTGGTTTGGCTACGACACTTGGATCTGGTGCAATGACAAACTCAATTGAAGAGCTTGAACATGCTGATGTAATCATTGTTACCGGTTCAAATACTACCGAAACTCATCCTGTCATTGCAAATTGCATAAAAAGAGCAGTCCTTTATGGCGATACTAAACTAATTGTAATTGATCCAAGGAAGATTGATCTTGTTAGGTATTCTACTATCTGGCTGCGCCAGCATAATGGAACTGACGTTGCATGGTTAAACGGCCTGATGAATATTATCATCAGAAAAGACATACATGATAAAAATTTCATCAGAGAAAGAACCGAAGGATTTACCGAACTTTGGAACGTTGTTTCTAAATACACCCCCAATACTGTAGAAAAAATTACTGGTATACCTTCAGCTCAACTAATTGAAGCTGCTGAACTTTACGGCAACGCTAAAAAGGGAAGTATAGTATATGCCATGGGTATTACTCAACATACACATGGTACTAATAACGTTAAATCTGTTGCAAACCTTGCAATGATAACCGGCAATATTGGTAGAGAAAGCACTGGAGTAAACCCTTTACGCGGACAGAACAATGTTCAGGGTGCCTGCGATATGGGAGCACTTCCCAACGTTTTTCCTGGATACCAAAAAGTAATAGAACAATCTATACACTCAAAATTTGAAAAAGCTTGGAGTACAAAACTTTCAGACAGACCTGGATTAACTATAGTAGAAATGATGAATGCCGCATGTTCTGGAGAGTTAAAGGCTATGTATATAATGGGCGAAAATCCTGTGATTTCAGACGCAAACTCAAATCATGTAACTCATGCACTTAAGTCTTTGGATTTTCTTATATGCCAAGATATTTTTCTAACAGAAACGGCACAATTGGCCGATGTAGTATTTCCTGTATCTTCATTTGCAGAAAAAGACGGAACTTTTACTAATACTGAAAGAAGAGTATTGCCAATAAATAAAATACTTGAACCCGTTGAAGAACTACGCACAGACTGGCAAATATTAAAAAGTTTAGCAGAAAAAATGGGTGTTTTTTGGCAATATTCCAGCTGGAAAGATATTATAGCAGAAATTAATAGCCTAACACCTCAATATGCTGGCATCACAGCTGCAAGGATTGCGAATGGTGAAACACTGCAATGGCCTTGCCCTTCCAGCACGCACCCTGGCACAAAGTTCCTTCATAAAGATAAGTTTACAAGGGGCAAAGGCCTTTTAACAGCAATTGAGCATGTGCCTCCAAAAGAATTACCAAACGAAGAATATCCATTTGTAATGTCTACTGGCAGAATCCTTTATCATTATCATACAGGTTCAATGACAAGGAGAAGTAAATCCCTTAACAATTATGTCAAAGATGCCTATTTTGAAATGAACAGTGAAGACATGGTGAGACTCAGTATTAAAAACGGTGAAAAAGTTAAGCTCTCATCTAGACGTGGAACAATAACAATCGCAGCGAATGAATCAGAAAAGGTTAAAAAAGGCAATATTTTTGTACCTTTTCACTTTGCGGAAGCAGCAGCAAATAAACTAACCACAGATGCACTGGATCCTGTTTCAAAAATCCCAGAGTATAAAATTTGCGCCGCAAAAATAGAAAAAATCTAGCATCAAACATCTAACAGGAAGGCAGTTAAATTTATGGATTGGTGGAATATTTATTTAATTGTTTTTTTCTATTCTACTATTCTGGCTCTTATTTTAACGCCTGTTTTTAGGAGGGTGGCTATATGGACCAGTACGTTGGACAAACCGGCGGTACAAAATCATAAAAATCATAAAAAAACAACACCGTTAATGGGCGGCTTTGCTATGTGCTCGGCATGGCTGATAACTTTATTAACAGGTACCTACACTCCAGAATTCCTTGCGAAACAGAACGTTTCACAGCTAGTAATAGACAATCTATCTGGTGTCTTTGAGGTAAAAGATCGCTTAATGGCCATTATTATTGGTGCCGTTTTAATTACACTCCTCGGGTTTATTGATGATCGCAGAAACATCAGTGCTAAACTTAAATTTTTTGGGCAAATTGTTATTGCTGCATTTGTAGTATTTTATGGTGATATTAAAATAACATTATTTATCAATAGTCCTCTTGTTAATAGCATCCTTGCAGTTCTCTGGATAGTAACCATTATAAATGCCATAAACTTTTTTGATAATATGGATGGACTCGCAGTCGGAGTTGCGGCAATTGCATTCACATTTTTTACTGTTGTAGCAATTATACACAATCATAATTTTATCGCTTGCCTAGGTACCACAGGCATTGGTATCACCATTGGATTCTGGTTTTATAACCATTCACCAGCAAGTATTTTTATGGGAGATGCAGGAAGTCATTTTCTTGGATATTCATTGGGCGTAACAGGTGCACTGACCACATACTACCAGAAAGGTCTAACCCTAACCCCGTTTTCCGTACTAATTCCAATATTCGTATTGGCAATACCGCTTTTTGACTTGTTATCCGTAGTTGTTATTAGACTAAAGACAAGAAAACCAATATACATCGGAGACAACAACCATATATCCCATAGATTTCATAAGATGGGAATGTCACGGAAAAATGCTGTACTTTGCGTACATCTGCTTTCTATTATTATTGGCTTGAGTGTATTGCCCCTGCTTTGGGGAGACAACCTTACAACAATAGTCTGTTTTCTGCAGGCATGTATCATACTTACTCTTGTCTCAGTGCTGCAGTATATCGCTCCCAAAAAATAAGAGTTTAAGGCTCAAGTTGGCAAGTAAATAATTTATCCTCAGTATGCGCAACAAGAATACTAATACCGGGCACTGTTATTTTATCAGTGTCAATTTTTATCATTTCAGTTCCAGCCTTATCGCCTAGAACTACTATTTCCCATTGCCCTACTAGTTCAATTATCTGATCATCTGGACTACTATTGAGTACAACTAGAATATTCTTCCAAGTATCACCATTTGCATTATCCTTTATGGTATATGCTATCATACTATCCGATGTTTTATAAATAAAATCTAAATGTTTATCAACCATTTCCTTCGTATACATTCTAAATGCAGGATGGGCTTTACGTAGCTTTATCATTCCCTTATAAAATTTGAACATATCGTAATTTTTTGATTTCAAACTCCAGTTAATCGGATTTACTGTAGGATCATTATTATCATAACTGTTTTCAGTATAGTGTCTAGTTCTACCAAAATCATCTCCTTCCGCAAAGAAAGGAATCCCCTGTGATGTAATTACAGCACCAAACGCGAGCAGATCCATCCTTTTGATTTTTGCTAACGATAAATTCCATATTCTTTGAAGCTCCTGAAAATCACTAAATATGACTCCGTTAAAACGTTTATTTTGCTTTGATACAGAAATTATGTCACTTACTTCTTTGAAAAATTCTTCCCATGAATTACCGGAAAAAGCTGTATTTTCACCCTCACTATCTGTATAACTAGTTCTAATACACAATTTTGCAGAATTACTGTTATTAAACGAAAGATTTTTAGTTCCCAAAGAATCATCTGAAATTCCGTCAAATTCACATTGGGTTGAAGAATAGTTGTTATATTCTAAAATGTTTTTTTCAGTACTATTTGTTTTACTTTCTTTAATTTTATTTGTTGTAATTTCTTTTGAAATCTCTTCATTATCCAACAGACCGTAAACTTTAATTTCTCTGGCGTGAAATAGCTTTATTAACTTATTTAACAACTGTGTATAATGTGTCTGTCTGTTTTTATATTCCTCGTTGTTGAAATTAAGATATACTTCAGTAATACCAACATCCGAATTTATATTAACAAGTTCAGAAAACTTATCAATATAATTATTAACTGTTTTGTTATTGAGATAAAGACCGAATGAATAGTTATGGTGTCCGTCAATTCCCCTAAGTGAATTGCTTTCTCCTGCTTTCGGATTAGAAACAACAAGCTTATCCCATAGACAAAGGTTATCATGACAGGATACATAATTTACAGTGGCATTTGGAGAGGCAACTGGAATAGGATCTTTATTACACCCAGTCTCCTGCCCTTTTATCTGGTTTTCAAGCCTATTAATACCGGCCATTGGAGCAACATTATGCACAAATCCTTTTGATTTTTTCTTAAATGCATCACCCTTAAGGTTATCTCTAATGCCATCATTAAACGCAGCTATTCCTGATTCCTTAACATTAACCTGTGTCATACAGTCTTCTACAGGCAGAATAGTGGACATCTTCCAGCCTTCTCCATAAATAATTGCATTTGGATTTAACGTTTTAACTTCCTTATATACATCGAGCATAGTTTGTTTATCAATAAGTCCCATTAAATCAAATCTAAAACCGTCTATGTGATATTCCTTTGTAAAGTATTTCACCGAATCCACAATGAATTTTCTAACCATCGGACGTTCAGTAGCAACCTCATTCCCACAGGAACTTCCATTGCTGTATGTTCCATCATCTTTTACTCTATAAAAATAATATGGTACAATTTTATCAAAGATAGATAGTTTTTTGTCGCCAGTTTGGAATGTATGATTAAAAACTGCATCAAAAATAACACCTATCTCATCCTCATGAAAAGCCTGTACCATTTTTTTGTATTCTGTTTGGCGGATAATTCCATTGGGGTTTGTTGAATAAGAACCTTCAACATTGTTATACAGCACAGGATCATATCCCCAGTTATACCAGGTGTAAGAATTGTTCATTTCTGCTTCGTCGCCAATTCCGTAATCAAAAGTGGGAAGCAAGTGAACATGTGTTACGCCAAGTCCCTTTATATGGTCAAGGCCTGTGGGTAATTCTTTAGCTGACAAAGTATTACGTTGTGCTAGCCCCAAATACTTTCCTTTATATTCCGGTTTAGTGCCGGAGGTAGAGGATATAGTAAAATCTCTAACATGAAGTTCATAGATTATAGCATCTACATTTTGTTTTAGCAACACACAGGCATCTAAGTCCCACCCAGAAACACCTCTGTTGATATCTTCTGGATCAAAAATAAGTGTTTTCATACAATCTACTGCAGAACCGCGTGAATATGGATCAGTCACTCGGTATTTAGTGATTTTTCCATCCACATATAATTCTATCTCATACAGGTAATACTTGTTGTTCAAATTTTCTTCAACAGCTGTTTTCCAGGTACCATTTACATCCTTGCTTAATGCTTGCTTAAGAAATAAATTGGTCAGATCACTATTATAATAATCATATATCATTATGCTAACTGACAACGCTGTAGGGGCCCATATTCTGAAGCCAGTTTTCTCTTTGCCATAAACAGCTCCCAAATCATCTCCTGCGTAAAAGTATTCCTTATTATCTAATACATGACGGGGTACTATCGCTGCTTTATTATAATCTCCAGACTCCAAGAAATAGAGCTTGTCAACCACCAACGGCTCCTTTAGCTCTATTTCTAATAAATCTGTATATTCCCCCTTTAGCAGCATGGGAGTAATTTTGATAATTTCAAATCCTTTACCTTCTGCATTTACAATTTTAAAACTATTATCGATAGTTTCCTTGTTATTAGGCAGAGGCATACTGAGTTTTGCTGTAATAACTTTATCATTATCCAGCCAAGCATGCATTGGATAAATATATGCAGCATTTTTTGACTTATTTGCCCCCCTTAAAATTCCCACAGATAAAAACAGAACACCTATAGTACCAATTAGAACAAACGATAAAAAAAACATCCTGTTGTACATAGCAATTTTCCTTTATTGTTTAGTGTAATGGTTAAGCATATTTACCTAGCCAGTTTATTTATGTGGAAATTCTTCCTCACAAACAAATCTATAAACTTTTCTCATTTTTTCAAATTGAGAAAAGAAGTGAAGTGCAGTTAACGGTAATAATATACTTTCGTCAACTGAGATCTTAAACTTTTGCTTGCAATTTTAGCCTTAAATACGGCAAGGCGATCATGTCCACTCCTGCAGCTAGTAGAGCATAGTCTGAAGCGATAAGATGGCAAATATGGACAGCTTTGCTTACATATGTCTTATTAAGGTTTTTAGCATTCGCTAATAAATGGCAATATTTATTCCGTAGACTTTTTACATTGATAAGAGGAATTTTATGGTCAAAATTTAATCTTGTTGAGCTTTTAAAAACCTATGGGACAGCAGGTGGTCACAAATGAACATAGAATGCAAAAAAAACAAAATTTAGGGGTTTAAAATTAGCCAATTTTTTGGGGCTGGATATATTAAAATATAACTAAAAAATAAAACTTATGAGATGATAGTGTAAAAACATTGTTTTGTATACAATTGCAATATATCTTTAATAAATAATCTGCAAGTTAAACTTGCTTTATTATTTCATTTCAATAAGTAATAAAATCTTGTTGTATATCAACAGATTAAGAGCAAATTCCTATACTATTCAACTAAATCGATTTTTGTATAAATGAAACATTATCTTATTATTAGCATTACTGTTATTGTTGTATGTTTAACTATAACATCAACGTTTGCCTTAAAAAAGATGCGTGTTGTTTCTCTTGCTCCCAATTTGACTGAAACGGTGTTTCAATTAAAACGCGGAGATTGTCTTGTAGGAAGAAGTTCTGCGAGCAACTACCTTAAAAAAACTAAAAATATACCTGTTGTCGGCGATTTTGGAATTCCTTCCATTGAACAACTGCTTTTAGTCAAACCTGATATCGTAATTGCTACAGTATTGAAAGATCAATCAATAAAAGAAACGATTAAAAAAGCCGGAATCAAATTTTATATGCTGCCTACAAATAGTATTGATGAGTATTGTAAAACAGTAAAAACACTTGGGAAACTTTTAAATGCTGAAAAAAATGCTGACCATGAAACAACACGAATTAAAAATGGACTAAAAAACTATGTAGCAAAATTAAATAAAATTCCCTACAAAGAACGCCCTACTGTTTTTTGGAATATATGGAGTGCACCGTTAATGACAGTTGGTAACCAATCT
>Ga0233447_1002450_pt1 | contig 13220 bp, 10 predicted proteins | sample SI_124_October20_3_FD_183014 | JGI IMG/M metagenome (GOLD analysis project Ga0233447, IMG submission 183014) | Seawater microbial communities from Saanich Inlet, British Columbia, Canada - SI_124_October2016_135_MG | ecosystem: Environmental > Aquatic > Marine > Inlet | place: Canada: British...
AAAACAAAAAAACTCTGGATTTTTGTTGGAAGTTCTTGCAAGTTTTCTTAATGATCAAAAAAGGTATTTCCCATGCGGAGCTGGAAGAGGAGCTGTGGCTGTATCTAATTCAGGTGATGTTTTTCTTTGTCATAGATTCGTAGGAGTAGACGAGTACAAACTGGGCCATATTTATAATAACAAACTGGAAAGGACTCCCTTCCTAAAAAAAACAGTAAATACCATAGAAAAATGTTCAAAATGCTTCGCAAAATATATCTGCGCAGGATGGTGTTATCATGACAATAAAGGTAGTACTGGTTCAGTATTTGAACCATCCGAAGACGCTTGTCAACTTATGCAAAAAACTATGGAATTAACAGCTTATATAAGCTGTAACTTAAGCGAAAATGACAAAGAATATCTTATCAAAGAAGAAATCATACCCAAAAAACCACTGACTATGGAAGAGCTAAAACTTAAACAACAAAAATTAATGGCAGAAGTGGAAAAACTGGAAGAGCTTGGATTAACGGAAGATGAATTCAAAGAAGTAGCTGATGGGTTATCGCCTAATGAATTCAAAAACAAAATATTTAGTAAAAACTAACATGCAATAAAATTATAGAACATATAGAAAAATCTTATTCCTCAAGAGGTAATAAATGACCGCTTCGCTTTGCCATATTTTGGACATAAACCGCAAGCTTTAAAGGTGCAAATTATAGCCACGTCGAGTATATATTATGAATAAAAAGAAAATAGGCCTTGTAGATCAAAAAACCTCGCATGAAAATCTTGATGCCAAAGTATCCATCCTTAGCTCCTGGAGTTGGTTGATATGGATTATTATTATGTTTGGTTTTGCCTCCATGATTATTTGGAGCATATTTGGTTTTGTCAGAGTTAGAGAAAATGGTGTTGGTATAATCATTCCAATGGCAGGAAAAATATTTGAAGCAGATTCCAGAGGTACAGGTATTTTAAAAAAGCCTCTCGTCAACATTGGTGATGAAGTCAAGAAGGGACAGATTATAGCACAGGTACTGCTTGTTGACTTAGATCATGAAATTCAGGAAGAGGAAATTTATCTTAATGCATTAAAAAATCAGAAAGAAAAGGTTATAACTCAAATAAATGAGGAAAAAAGAAATCAAAAATTATTTAATAAAAAATACGACAAATCTTTTAAAACCAGACTCAAGAATGCAAGGACCTACAAAAAATTTATGGACTCTTTTATAATAAAAGAAAAAGAGTTGAGTACCATAGGTGCTGTTTCGGCAATAGAATATCAAAAAATGCGAAATAATCTTTTCCAAACAGAAAATGAAATCGCTAAGACGATAAGCGATATGGCTCAGTTTCAGCTTCAACTTATTAAAGATCATCATAGCTGGGAGCAAGAAATATTTCAAATTGATGTAAAATTAATTGAGGCAAAAAACAAGTTAGATCATAATAAAAACGATAAAATGATACGACAGTATATTAGAGCACCATTATCAGGTGTCATAACGCAGGTATTCAAAAGTCCAGGAGCATTTGTCAAAGAAGGAGAAGTTTTCGCAACTATAGTAAAAGACGGTAAAGAAGTTCAAGTCCTTGCCTTTTTCCCTGTAACAAAAGGAAAAAGAATAAAAGCTGGCATGACAGCATATGTGTCTCCTACAATAGCAGAGAAAGCACTGTATGGAACAATCAAAGGACGTATTAAAAGTATTGTTAAATATCCTTTGAGTTTAAAGGATGTTTCTGTACTTCTACAAGATGAAGCCATGGCTAAGTTACTTTGTAAAAAAGATACACCTTTAATGGGAAAAGTAGTTATTGAAAAGGACAGTTCCACTTTTTCTGGTTTTAAATGGACATCTAAACATGGTCCCAATTTTATGATTACAAGTGGGACAGTTTGTGATATTGCCGTAATTATTCAAAAACGTACTCCAATTACATTAGTGATCCCATATTTAAGGAAATTTTTTGGTATTGGCTATGAGTGATAATGTATGGGTATAAAAGTCAAAAAAACACCGACTGTAATTCAGATGGAGGCTGTAGAATGTGGTGCAGCTTCTCTAGGAATTATATTGGGATATTACGGGAAAAATATTCCGCTGGCAGAACTGCGTTATGAATGTGGTGTTTCAAGAGATGGCAGTAACGCCGCTAACCTAATAAAAGCTGCCAAGAAGTACGGAATGGAAGCTAAAGGGCTAATACTAAGAGAAGGAATGCCCATAGAAAAAATGCTTCAAATAGGGATGCCCCTCATACTGTTCTGGAAAATGTCTCATTTCCTTGTTTTGGAAGGTGTGAAAGGCAACAAGTTTTATATCAATGATCCGGCTTACGGTCCTAGAAGAATCACTCGCAACGAATTCAATGCCAACTTTTCAAAGGTTTTTCTAAAACTTCTTCCTGGAGATAACTTTACAAAATCTAGAAAGGTAGACAACGTCTTCTCTTCTCTCCTAAAAAGAATAAAAAACAATAGAAAGAATATTATTTTTGCTTTTCTTATAAGCACAAGCCTTATTGTGCCAGGTGTCGTAATACCAGGAATAAACAAAGTTTTCATAGATGATTACATGATGAAAGGTGAAACTACCTACTTTAATGCGATTGTAACGATTATAGCACTCTTCTCTTTGGCTTCGCTTATATTAACATGGATATTGCAAACACTTCTTATTAACCTTGAGACAAAACTCCTAGTAAATAGCAGTTATGAATTTATGAGACATATCCTAAAGCTACCTATGAGATTTTTTAGTCAAAGGTCAATTGGTGATGTAGTAAGCAGACTACAATCAAATGCATCTATTGCAAATATGGTATCTCATCGACTAGCTTCCAATATGTTCAATCTGCTGCAGGTCGTATTTTATATGGCAATTATGTTTCTATATAATGTTAAGCTGACATTTATAATGATATTTTTTGCAATTATAAATATTCTCGTCTATCAGGCTACAAAAAGGATGAAACGTGATGCTGGTTTCAGAGTTATGGATGCCAGTGCCAAGATGATGGGAACAACAATGGTTGGCCTAAATACCATTGAATCCTTGAAAGCTTCCGGAATTGAGGGTGATTTTTTTAACAGATGGTCAGGATATCAAGCTAAATTCATTAACACGTATCAACAACAGAGTGTTTTGAATATGCTTTCAGATTCTATACCTTTTTTATCTACACAGTTATCAACAGCGTTTATGCTGGGGATAGGTGCATTTCTAATTATACATGGAGAATTAAGTGTTGGTGGACTGGTTGGGTTTAGCCTGCTTGCGGTTCAATTTAACAGACCAATAAACGGTATTGTTGAGTTTGGCAATCAATTACAACAGATTGCCGTTGATTTTAAAAGACTTGATGATGTACTGGATTATCCGATTGACTATAAATATAAGCTGCAGTATGAAGAAGTTACAAATAAAAACGATAACGCACTAGGACAGAAATCAAAACAGATAAAAGAAACCATTCAGATTAAAAGCAACAAGCAAGACAATAATTTAGACAGTGGATTTAAGTTATCGGGTAAACTGGAACTAAAAAATATTACTTTCGGTTATAGCAGGCTTGATCCACCCTTTATTGAAAACTTTAACATATCCCTAAACCCAGGAGATAGAGTAGCCTTAGTTGGAACCTCAGGCAGTGGAAAAAGCACAATTGCAAAATTAATATCGGGGTTATATCAACCCTGGGGTGGAGAAATACTGTTTGATGGAAACCCCGTTAATAAAATCTATCCAGCACTATTGGCCAACTCAATTTCTATGGTTGATCAAAGTCCATTCTTTTTCAAAGGCACAATAAGAGATAACCTTACAATGTGGGACCATAATGTATCCGACAGATTGCTGAAGAAAGTTACTTTAAGTGCAGAAATATATAATGAAATTGCTTCCAGAATAGGCGCTTTCGAGAGCAGCATTAATGAAGGAGGAAGCAACTTCAGCGTCGGCCAGCTCCAGAGAATTGAAATTGCAAGAGCATTGATAAACAACCCAAGTATCCTGGTTCTGGATGAAGCAACATCAGCACTTGATCCAATTGTAGAAAAGAAGATTTATAACAATTTATGGTCTAACGGATGTGCTTTTATTGTAATAGCACACAGGTTGAGCGCTGTGCGAGATAGTGATGAAATAGTGGTATTGGAGAATGGAAAAATCGTTGAAAACGGCAACCATAATCAGTTAGTAAGCAGAAAAGGACATTATTACGAGTTAATATCATCTGAATAGATTTTCTCTAATATTGGTATGCTTTCGCACCAGCCTCTAAAAATAGATTGGTTCTAGTATAATGACTAAAAATGAAACAACACAATTAAAACCTGGTGAAATAATTTATTTTGATGACAGAGATGGAATACTCACTGTTGTCAAAGGTTACCTTGACATCTTTATTACATGTTTCAAGGATGGTAAAATAGAGAAAAAACAAATACCAGTCGGACGTTGCAAGCTCGAGGATAAAATTTTCTGTTTTGACACACAGGCTGAAAACAGAGAGAAAACCTCCGTTTCATCAAAGCATCTAAGGACAGGCAATCAAAGAAGTTTAAAGTATAAACTTACCGGACGCGTTAATACGGAAACTGCACTACAATTTGAAAAATACAAAACAGGTTTAGGTTATTTTAGAGAAATAGAGAAACCTTTAAATAAATGGCTTGATCTATCATTGTCAGTAATCAAGGAAAACGATGATAAGAAAAAAATTAAATACTTAGACAGCACCGAGAAAAGTTTCGATGAAAATCAATTTATTTCATACCATGATTTTGCATGGATAAAAAGTATTTCTTCCATTAAAACTGATAATAATACAAATCAACTACTTTTCCCTATAGAAGCAAAATATCTACCTATCTCTAAGAATATTGTTTATATGACTACAGCACAAGGAGAAATTGAAACATCAGATACTTGCAGTGTTCTTAATGAACTAGGATTTGCTCCAATCAAACTAATATTAAGACATTTTCTTAACAATCTTGGAAACGTATATCTATTAAATATGAGTGTTGTTAAAAACAAATTTTATCAGCATATAGAAAACAAAAAACATGATTTGGCTAGTACTTATATTCAGGCTAAGTCAATTATGGAAAAAGAAAATTTATTTAAAGATATAATTGTAATAGATGATACTTCAAAATTAGTTGCCGCTATAAGTGCTACAGGAAAACAGTTTGGAATTAATATCAAAAAAACAGATGCAAATTTGCAACAGTTTGATTCTTATGTTGATTGTATAAAGTATATTGGGGCTGAAAATAATTTTTTTGTTAGACAGGTTAAACTTGAAAATGAGTGGTGGCAAAAAGACGGTTTGTCTTTTATCGGTTTTGACAAAGAAACCTCTGAACCACTGGCTATAGTTATTAAAAATGATAAATACTATTATTTCAAAGCAGAATCAAGAAAGCTGGAAAAAGTCTGTAAAGAAAATTGTAAAAAAATCTATGACACAGGATTTACCCTGCACCCTGTTTTAGATGGAAATAAAGTTACTATCAGACATTTTATGAAACTGATTTTTCTTGGCAACCACCAAAATATATTCATATTGTTTCTGGCTGCGCTTTTAATTGCTCTTTTAGGTATGTTTACCCCATTTGCTACGAATAAACTTATATCTGAGGGGATAGTTTACTCTGACATCCCTATTGTATTCCAGCTATTTTTAGCATTGGTAATTGTCGCAGTAGCTTCTTTTGGTTTCTACTTAATTAAAAACATCGCTATTTTGAGGATTGACGTCAAATCCGGCATTTTCCTTCAGAGTGCTATAATGGACAGATTATTTAAATTGCCAATACAATTTTTTCGAAAGTACAGTGCAGGTGATATGGCTGTAAGAGCATTGGGCATCGAAACAATACAGAAAATTTTAACAGGCGTAAATATAAATGCATTTCTTGGAGGAATATTTTCAATATCAAGCTTAATTATGATGTTTTACTATTCAGCACGACTCGCAATAGTAGGTCTGGTTATGTTTATTTTTGTTTTGATAGTTGCTGTAATTATTTCTCTTAAACAGTTAAAATATATGAAAGTGAGTTATGATTTATTCGGTGAAGCAAGTGGTATTTCATATCAAATTTTTAACGGACTAGCCAAACTTAAAGTCATGGATAGGGAAACATTAGGATTTTCTAAATGGGGAGAAATATACAGCAAATACTGCACTAATTCATACCTTAGCAAGAAACTCAGGAGAAACGATATAATTACTGAAAGCTTTATTCATTCTGCGGGACAAGTTACTATTTTCCTTCTTATCGGCCTCCTAATTAAGAAAAAGTTAAATGTCGCCGAATTCGTTGCTTTTTTAACGGCTTTTGGACAATTTTCAGCTTCTCTCAAAACATTTACCGCAGTCATAAGTTCAATTATCATTATAAAACCTGTGTATAACAGGATGAAGCCAATTCTTAACACCAGTCCTGAAATCACAACTCAAGCTAAAATCCATACTGATTTTTCTGGAAATATAGAGCTTCATGATATTACATTCAGGTACAATCCAGATTCACCCCTTATCTTAAACTGTGTTAATATGCTAGTTGAACCGGGTGAGTTCATAGCGATTGTTGGCCCATCAGGTACAGGCAAATCAACTCTTTTTAGAGTTATTTTGGGTTTAGAAAAACCAGAGCAAGGCTCTATTTTTTGTGATGGACAAGATATTGCCAGTCTTAATATGCGTGAATTCAGACGTTCTATCGGAGTAGTAAGCCAAAATGCTAAAATAATCCCAGGAAATATATATGAAAACATTACAGGTGGCGGGCAATACTCAGAAGAAGAAGCTTGGATTGCTGCCGAATTGGCTGGGCTTAAAGATGATATTAAATGCTTTCCAATGCAGATGAAAACCATCATATCAGAAGATGCCGGAACTTTTTCCGGTGGACAGAAACAACGTATGGTAATCGCAAGAGCATTGATAAAAAAACCTAAAATTCTTCTGCTTGATGAAGCTACAAACGCCCTTGATAATAAAACACAAAGTATTATCACAGACAACCTTAATAATATGAAAATTACAAGAGTTGTTATTGCCCACAGGCTTTCAACAATAAAAAATGCTGATCGGATTTATGTATTGAAAGATGCTGGTTTTACAGAAATTGGAAACTATGAAGAACTGATAGCAAAAAAGGGATTTTTTTATAAAATGGCAAAAAGACAGCTGATTTGAACTTTTTTTCAAACCAATTTGTTAAAACAAATTATATCCAGAGGTTTAGATTGTTCTATGCAAAAATATCCCCATCATACAAATCTATTCCGATAATAATTTTTCAATAGCACGTTCACTGTCAACAGCTATTATCTGTTCAAACAATGGTTCAAACTCACCACTCATAATGCTAGGAAGATCATATATTGAAACACCAAACCTATGATCGGTCACTCTATTCTGTGGAAAATTATAAGTTCTTATTCTTTCGCTTCTATCGCCAGTACCGATTTGCAGTCTTTTAGAATCCGCCTGTTTTGCAGCTTCCTCCTGCTGTTGAACTTCAAGAAGTCTTGCCCGAAGAATCCTCAATGCAGTAGCTTTATTGCGATGCTGTGATTTCTCCTGCTGAGATGCAACACTGACCCCAGTAGGGATATGAGTTACACGGACAGCGGAGTCTGTAGTATTGACACACTGACCACCAGGTCCAGAAGATCTAAAATAGTCATAACGTAAATCTTCAGTTTTTATATCAAACTCAACCTCTTCTACCTCCGGTAAAACAGAAACAGTAATGGTTGATGTATGGATCCTTCCCCCAGATTCTGTTGTAGGGATTCTCTGTACCCTATGAACACCAAATTCATACTTCATAAATGAATATACATCATCACCTACTAGAGAGAATATCGCCTCTTTAATTCCCCCAAGAGAACTACCAGTAAAATTCAATACTTCAAGCTTCCAACCCTTAATTTCAGCAAACCTGGCATAAGCTCTATAAAGGTCACCAGCAAACAACGCTGCTTCATCACCACCTGCTGCAGGTCTAATTTCCACAATAATGTCACGGTTATCATTCGGATCCGGAGGTAAAAGCAAAAACCTGATTTTTTTTTCTAACGAAGAAATCTCTCTTGTCAATTTATCAATATCTATTGAAATCATTGATTTCATTTCTTCATCTTCTTCTCCACCAAGAAGAATACTATTATCTTTTAATGCTGCAATAGCAGCAATCCATCGATTATAATCCTGTAATAAAATAGTAAGTTTCTGATGCTCCTTTGACACTTCTCTATATTCCTTCTGGCGAGAAAAAATATCAGGATCAGTTAGACGATTTTCCAGCTCTTTGAAATGCCCTTTCACATTATTTATATGCAAAGAGATATCTTCAGGTTTTAATTCTAGCATAATTATATATTAGTCTTTTGCTGTTAAATAATAAACGGATTCATAATATTTTTTAACCCTTTATCCATGAACAAAAGAGTTTACTTATAATGAACCCGTATTATAAAAAAATCGAGATATGGTATAAATTTATTTTTTCGTTCCATAACGTTTGTGGAACTTATCAATCCGTCCTGCTGTGTCAACGAACTTACTCTGCCCAGTAAAGAAAGGATGACAATTTGAACAAATCCCAACCTTTATAGCAGGTGAAGTTGATTTTACTTCCCAAATTTTACCACAGGCACAGCTTACAGTCGCTTTCCCATATTTTGGATGTATTCCTTTTCTCATTCTCTGAAAACTCCATTTTTCTCAAGGTAAACCTTGTTTTATCTTCTATAAATCTTAAAAACAAACACATAAGAGCTCTGAATCTAATCCAATTTACAAAAAAAACAAGGCACCCAGGCGTACTTTTCTTACATTTTACATCTAAAAAGCATCATTCAGTATCTCTCAGCAAAAAGCCCCCAAATTTTATCTTCAATTTCAAAACATATTATGGCAGTAAAACCTGCATAATATCTCGAAGATACTTCTGCTATAATAGCATCTTCTGCCAAATCCAAGAAAGGTGCAAAAATATAATTTTTGTAGTGATCTCTTTCATCATCAAATTTCTGTTCCAGGAAAAGGATAATATTAACATCTTTAGCAAAACCCCCCTTTACTTCCATTGGTATCTGACGATTACAGGCTTTATTTACTATTTCTGATGCCTGACGATAGTCAAAAAGGATGTCCTTAAAATTAATTTTTAAAATTTTATTCATTCGTAGAACACCTTTTCTCCTTTTAATGGCACTTTAGCTGACAGTAGTTTCGCATCATTAGCGACATCTTCATCATCAAAATATTTCAATGGAGAAAGTTCAACAGTGCAATCAGGTTCTCCATTTGTTTTTCTTGGGATTTTTATTCTAGCAAACTTTTCAAGTCTATCTGCATCTCTTGATATCAACATTTTTCTACAGCTTTCAACTGAATCTACTCCAATTTTATTCTTTGTCGGAGCGAATTCTTTTCCCCTTGCGGCTTCAAGAAGAATTGTTTTATTTGCAAGTGGTAAAGCATCAAAAATAAAAGTTTCTAGTTTAACTGCATTTATATTTTTCGGTTGTATTTTTTCCCCAACCCCATCAATATATGATACCTTTTTCTCAGCTCTATGCCATGGTAATGACGTTCCATCTTGCGTTAAACGTTCAATAAATTTTCTATTTATCACATGTATAGCCGGACTACCCGCTACAAAACATAAATTGCCAGATTCATCTGTCTTTCCAGCCAGTTCTAACGGCATATCGCTATATTCAACAATCATCAACTTCCCATTCGAGATGCAAAAATTTCCCAATTTTTCAAAAGGGCCAGTTTTTGAAAGCATGATAGAGCTCATTTCTGATTTTTCTAAAAAATGAAGACCTATTAGCAATGGGTTTATTACTGAAACCAAAGGGTTGTCAACCTGAAAATAAGAGAGATAGTCAACTCCCCTTTTTTTCATATCATCCAAGGCACCTGAATTTTTTAAAGCTAAAAGACTTCCGCCATGACCATTTGACGCCAAAGCCAAAGAATATTTTTCATCCAGAAGTATTTTTCCACCGTTCCCTATTACAGGCATAGTTCCCTGCTTTAAAAACATAATATCAGACAGCCCAAAATATAAATTTTCTTTAAAGAAATCTCGGGTTATTTCATCATTCATATCGCTAGTCATAATATACCAGGGAATATCGGCATTAAATTTCTCGGAAGCCCGCCTTAATGATTCAGAAAAATACTGAAACAAAGATTTTTCTTTTATCGGAGTAATTGGATATGTCCCTTTAGGTCCGTCAAATCCAAGTCTTGTCCCCTGCCCTCCAGCAACTGTAAAAGCAGCAACGCGACCATTTGACAACAGTTCTTTACCTTTTTTGGTTGCTTCGCTATACATTTTTTTCTGCTCATCATTCTTCGGATGCATAGGAAAAAAAGGTGCAGGAGATAAATCGTTAGGTATAATACTCCCTGGCACATTCAACACATGTGTTTTAATCAGCCCGTTAATCTCATGCCAATCTATATCTTCTAGCTGATTAACGAGAATATTTCTCTGACTATCAGGTAACTCACCCCAAAATTTTAACAAATGTTCCTGATTATACAATTTTAGCCTTTCAATAATTTCGTTATTCATTTTTTCACACAATACGATTAGATGGTATACAAAAAACTCTTAGAAAATATATCTTTTAAAAGGTATATCACAATTGCATACAACACAAATGAACTTCATTAAAGAGTCCTTGTAATGAGGCATCTTTACACATAAAGAAAAATCAATTATAACGTGTATATTATTGTTTTTCAAAAACGCAACAACTCATCGCAGAAAAAGAATTAGATTATATTTAGAGGGAATAAAAATGACAAACTATGGACAAGAACTTGCTAAGGCCGGATTGACAATTAAAGCGATAAAACTAAACCCAGAAAAACCTTTCCTGTGGGCATCTGGCTATCATATGCCTATCTATAATGATAACAGAATGTTCCTTTTTTTTCCTGAATATAGAAAGTTAATTCTTAAAGGATTCGAAGAAATAATAAAAAGGGAGAATATCAAATTTGATATTATAGCAGGCACATCAACCGCAGGTATTCCACATGGAGCACTGTTGGCAGACAAATTTAATGTCCCATTCATATATATCAGAGACAAGCCCAAAGCACACGGCCTAAAAAATCAAATTGAAGGAGTTGATGCAGAAAGCGATCTTAAACAAAAATCTGTTATAGTTATTGAAGACCTTATTTCCACAGGCGGAAGTTCTGCCAGAGCAGTACAGGCTGTAAGAGACGCAAACGGTGTAGTAGATTACTGCATTTCAATTTTTAACTACGGACTGGATAAAGCGGCAAGTGCTTTTAACAAACTTAATATTCCATCTAACACCATTTCTATTTTAACATATGATGTTTTACTTAACACCGCAAAAGAAATAGGTTATATGTCAGACATACAAATCAACCTCTTAAAAGAATGGAAAGATAATCCGTTTGGATGGGGAGAAAAAAATGGTTTTCATAAAGTGAACAGATAAATCGATAAAACAAAAGGTTGCCGATCGCCAAATCACCCAATAATAATTTGAGTTAGGGTAATATATGAATTTAACAAAAAAAGAACAACTTGCCAGAAAAAAGGTTTGCCTTCCATTGGATGGTTTAGAAACCCTTGAAGAAATAAAAGCAAGGATAGAAGAATTAAGATCTGTCGTAGGATTGTTTAAAATTGGCAAAGAATCTTATACTAGGTTTGGCCCCAAAGTAATTGACTTAGTCCATAGTTATGGAACAGAAGTTTTTCTAGATCTCAAATACCACGACATCCCTAACACTGTCAGAGGTGCGGCTGATGCCGCTACACAACTTGGAGTTTTTATGTTCAATGTTCATGCTTCAGGTGGAAAAGAAATGCTAATAGCCGCTAAGGAAGGCGCTGTTGCCGCAGCCAAAAAATATAAGAAAAGACTTCCTAAAATTATCGCAGTAACAGTTCTTACTAGTATCGACAAAAAAACATTAAACTCTCAACTAAATATTCCAGGAAGCATTGAAGAACAGGTTTTTTCTCTAGCCAAACTGACAAATGAGGCAGACTTAGACGGTATAGTTTGTTCCGCGTCAGATCTTTATGCTGTTAAAGACAAACTACCGGATGATTTCATGTACGTTACACCAGGCATTAAAGGTCCAAATTCGCAAGCTGGTTCCGATCAAAAAAGAGTTTTTACGCCAGGAAACGCTGTTGAAGACGGAGCATCTATTTTAGTAGTTGGTCGCGCAATTACTGGACATGACACGCCACAAAAACGTTTAAAAGCTGGACATGAAGTATTACAAGATATGGCAAGATTTTTGTAAACTTTAAATAAAATTGCATTTAAAATTTGGATACTTTGATTTTTATGCTATTCTAGACATGGGTATGGTTATTAAACTAAACAAAGGACAGAGTATGGATACTGCTCAAATTTCAAAGATTGACATTGTCGGAATTGAAGAAATTAACTTCAACTGTGCATTCTGCGGAACAGATTCCTTCCCCAAATATAAAGTCAAGGTTAATGAAGAAAGCGAGAACGAACATCAGGTTTGTCTACCTTGCCACAATCAAATAGCCAAAAGAGTAAGCAGTTTCAATAAAAAAAGACGACGAAACTACTAAAAATCCAATTCTATACCTCAAGAGGGAATAAGTAATCGCTTCGGACTATGCTCCACGAACTATGATCCTGACACTGTCGCTTTGCCGTATTTTGAGTTCAAAACGCAAGCTTTAAAAGTGTCAATTATGGACACGTTGAGTATACATAAACGTAATTTTATTTATTTTTGATACTCATTTTCTAATCTAAGCTTCTTTTTAGAAAACGCAGAGCTCTTATATCTCTTCTGTTCTGTAGGTAGTCATTGATAACCAATAATTATTCCACCAGGATGGTAATTGTATTAGGTCAGATAAAATAGTACCTATTCTTAGTTCCTCTTCTAGATTAGAAATAAATGATAGTGCGGCTATGTATTCGCTCACCGGAGGTGATAACACAAAAAGAGAGTTTAAAAAAAATAGACAAAAAATCTTAAACTTGATAAACAGCCAATATATTGAAAGCGTTTAGCTGCAGTTCTTTTCTTCATATTTTTTTGCTAAAAAAATCCTAAAAAGCTTGTAATTTTTTTGTTCTAGTGCATAGTTATACAACTATTAATAAATAGCAAGGAGTAACAAATGG
>Ga0233447_1002454_pt1 | contig 13204 bp, 9 predicted proteins | sample SI_124_October20_3_FD_183014 | JGI IMG/M metagenome (GOLD analysis project Ga0233447, IMG submission 183014) | Seawater microbial communities from Saanich Inlet, British Columbia, Canada - SI_124_October2016_135_MG | ecosystem: Environmental > Aquatic > Marine > Inlet | place: Canada: British...
CTCTCACGATGCTTGTCTTTTGTCCATCATTTTTGTTAAATTTGTTTACCTAATGAGTGGGGGATCTGAACCGTTACACTTGGGCCGGTTCTCTTTACCGATCCATGTCAGTTCCAGTCGGGGCTTTTGGTTTTTACTCATGATTTGACTATCCTATCCTCTGTTCAATGCAGTCATCACCGCAGTTTTCAGAGTCTGTAGGTCGGTTGAATTTTCAAAGACGGCTCTGGGGTTTTTGTTCCATTGCAGTTTGTCATACTCCTCAACGATCTGTGTGGAAATTTCTCCAATCATTTCGGAGAGGGTTTGTTGATGTGCTGCTGAAAGATGAAGTTCATCATGGTCAATCGCATCAAATCGGATCAGGAGAATGTGCGCCGTCAAGAGGCTACAGTGTCGCAGGATCTCCTGCTGTTCTCCGCTATCCTGATGGGCATCCCAACGCAGTTGGGAGCGTACCTGCTCTACAACTTGTACAGTACGCCATAGCTGGCGGGCCTGTAGAGAGCTTTTGAAGATGCGACTGTAGTTGGAGCTGTTCTCTTCTCCGTTGAGTTTTCGGTCAAACAGCCGTTTGATGTTTTTCTTGGCAAGACTGACTAGACTGCTCCAATCCTCTCGAACCCAGCAGGCCAAGGCTCTTGCAGCCATCTCTACATCGAAATCCTGCTGGTCTGCCTTGCCCCCTTTGTAGCGGTAGGTAATACCCGCCTGCTGTAAGGTCTGTGCCCACTGCTGCTGGTTCTCATCCAGTGCGGCAAAGTCGATGTCTGTGATCGCATTCTGGTGGTTACGATAGCGGGTGATGTGTTGCCCAAAGTTGTTTGGTGCACCATCCAGGCTGACAATGGTTGCCAAGATTTTGGAGGGTGCCTCTCCATCGGTGGCTGTGGCGTTGGTTAGGCTGCTGACCGTTTGTGCGCCATTGATTACAGAGAGGCCATGAAAGCGGAAGCGGCCTTGGTTACGATTTTCGTCGCGCCTTCCAATGACATCAAAGGAGTCACAGAGAAAGGTAACCCCATTGTTAAAATAGAAGAAGTGCTCTGGCTCTTGCTGGATGGTTTGGGCAATATCCCGATTGACCAGCGTATCTCCTTTAAATTGTCGGATATTGGCATCAAAGAGCTGGTTGCCATACTGCTCTTTCAGTGCCTTGAGTTGTTGGCCGGAAACAGTGCCGTAGTAGGCTACATATGGCTGATTGATGCAGCCAAAATTTTCCAGCTCAATTTCTGCAGTAATGGGGTTGGGTTGTATTTCACTGATCTGAAAATCGTCGAAAGTTGCCAGTCCTGCATTGGTAAAATGGAGAAAGTTGGGTTCACCTGCTGAGTTGAAGGAGTTCTCAAGGTCGCCCATCATTCTGCGGCGATCATCGGAGAGGGCATTTCCCGTATAGACCAGCACGGCTTTTACCTTGGCAATGCCTGTATCAAAGGTGGTATTTAGGGCTGGAATTTTATGTTGTAGTGTCTGGTTGAAGCGTGAGTATTGCTGATTTAGCAAGTCCCTGACACCACTCTCAAATTTGTTTACGTCGCCGAGTGCAGGCTCTCCTTTCCCACTATCAATATACTTGGATTGGATCAACCAGATGGTTTCGGTGGGGTCAATAAAGACGGAATCAATACCGTGGTCATCACCGCCATCAATGGATGCCGCTACCGCCTCCTCGATGGATGCGTTGGTGGCTTGCGTTAGTATAGTAGGCCGCGAGTGCCTTGGAGTAGTAGTTACGCTGGCGTGCGGTATCGTCGTTACCTGTGCCTGTAATGTGTGTTTGAAAACGTTGATCGAGTAGTTCACAGAGCTGGATCAACTCATGGGGGCGGCTTACTTCTACCATTAGATCACCTCCCAGCTGATGGTAAAGAGGTGCTGTTCTTCGATGGTCTGGTTCATCTTCTCTTCCAGTTCGGTGATAAGCATTTCGCGGCGGTCATCCACCTCATCTTGTCGGTCAAATAGTTCACGGCGTTTTTTATTGCGCTGCTTCTCCAGCTCTTTTTGTCGCTTCTGCCAGTGGAGTTTTTCGTGGAGGTCTGGTGCTACCTTTGCGGTTCTGCGCACCTCCTGTATTTCACGGTCATGCTCTTTGATCTCCTGCTCCAGTACCACCTTGAGGTCATCCGCCCAGGTATCGAGTTTTTCTACCTCATCCCCAAAATATTGGAGGTTACGTTGGCTGATCTCCTCCATGATCGTGGTTTTACTGCGCTCCAGCTGGCCCTGAAGACTGGTGTTGATATCAATGGGGCGTTGTGTTGTATTTTCAGCGGGATAGGCCAATAGCTTTTCCAGTACCTCTGGCGCGATGGTCTCCCCTTGGCGGTTAGTTCCGCAGGTCACAATATGGTCCTCTATACGCTTCATGGACTCTACGGTGAGACGGTTGACCTGTAGTTGACCGGATTGCCCCTTGAGTTGCTGGACGACGGATACCTTGGTCCCTTTGGTGCCTACTCGAAAAATAAGGTGTTCACTGCTCAGTGGTCGGGCTTTGGCTTGTTCAATGGCCCACTGTGCCAGTGGGTGCTTGAGGCGGTAGATGTGGTGCTCGCCATCTCTCCTGGGGAGCTCATACTCTCCGGTTGGGATGTTGTCTGGGGCATTTTGCGGCAGGCTCTCTATAATAAAACCACCGTCGGCCTCTTTGAAATGTTTGTCCAGTTCGGTTTTTGTCAGGGCGAGTAGCATCTGCTCATACTTATCAAGAGAGCGCTCGGTATTGATTTTGATCTTTTGTAGAACATCTTCGTCGAAATGCTCAAACAGCTTCTCGCGTGTGTCCACCATCTGTAGGTTGATCTCATGTGCAAGCTCTTGCTGTAACTGGTTAAAGGCCTGTTTAATATCTGCAGGATCACGGCAGGTGTCGTAGATGGTCTTCACCTTGTGCTCGAAATCTACACCGTGCTCGATGGCCCCGAGTACTTCGTCAGAGGCTCCAAAAACACCATCAAAGATGTTGAACTTCATCTGTAGCAGTTGATGAACCCGTTGGTCAGCTTCGTTGGTGGTGTCCATAAAGTTAAGTACAACGACATCATGTTTCTGTCCATAGCGGTGGCAGCGGCCAATGCGTTGCTCAATGCGTTGTGGGTTCCAAGGTAGGTCATAGTTGATCACCAGTGAGCAGAACTGCAGGTTAACCCCTTCGGCGGCAGCCTCGGTGGCGATCATCACCTTGCCTTGTAGTTTGAAATATTCAATCAGTGCAGCACGTGTATCTGCTGTTTTTGATCCAGTAATTTTGTCACTGCCTTGATGTGTTTTAAGCCAAGCTTTGTAGATCTCTTTGGCCTTGCTGTCACTGTTGGTACCGTTAAATAGTACGATGCCATCACCGTACTTGCTACTTTCCAGTAGTGTTCGCAGGTAGTCCTGAGTCTTTCTTGATTCGGTAAATAGAACCGCCTTTTCTGCTGCACCCATCTCGTTCATCTTGGCAAAGGAGATGTTGAGTGCCTTGAGCAGTGATTTGCCTTTGGTGGGTTGGTGAATGCTTCGAGCCAGTGTTCTAAAGGATTTTAACTCTTCAATCTCTTCTAGAATGGACTGTTCAACCTCTCTGTTTGCACTAAGACTCTCATCATTGATCCACTCCTCAGCGGTATTTTGCAGGGCTTCATAATCGATGTTGAGGCTATTGAATAGAGTTTCCTCGGCCAAATTCTTTTCAAGGCGCTGGATAATGGTGTCTAGTGCTCCGGCAATTGCAAAGGGTGAAGAGGCGAGCAGTTTCCACATTACCATGGAGATGAGTTGCCGTTGCCCAGAGGGCAGGGCGTTCAGTTCAGGCCTGCGCAGGTAGCTGGATACCTTTTGGTAGAGTGTCTGTTCATCGGCTGAGGGGGTGAAGTTCTCTACCATGGAGATACGCTTGGTGTAGGGAACGTAGGCACGCACCTCTTTTCTCAGCGTGCGTTTACAGATCGGCTTGATTCGCTGTTTGAGCTCTCCAAAGGTAGTGGGGTTGTTCAGTTTTCCATAGCGGATACGAAAGCTGTCGAGGTCACCAAATACCTTCTCATCGACTACGCTGACTAGGCCAAAGAGTTCCAGTAGGGAGTTCTGTAGAGGGGTGGCAGTGAGTAGTACTTTGTATACTGAGTTTAGGGCATCCCGAATTGCTTTGGCGATTTTGTTCCCTTTTTTGTAGATGTTGCGCAGTCGATGTGCCTCATCGATTACCGCAAGATCCCACGGTACCATCTGAATATCGGCGGCTTTTGATTTTACGAACTGATAGGAGCAGATCACTATGCCATCACCGATATCGAAAGGGTTTTTGATGCCCTCTTTTTTTGCTTTTTTGTAGTTGTCTCCCTCAAGGATGGTGCCATCAATGCCAAATTTATCTTGTAGCTCTTGATGCCACTGTTTACGCAGGTTGGCGGGAACGATGATCAGAATGCGGCGTTTATGCTCTGCCCATTTTTGTGCAATGACCAATCCAGCCTCAATGGTTTTTCCCAGCCCGACTTCATCAGCTAAAATCACCCCGTTGGAGAGTGGGTTACGAAAGGCAAAGAGAGCGGCATTGACCTGATGTGGATTGAGATCGATCTGGGCATCCATAATGGCACCCGTCAGTTTATCCTCATCTTCACTGGCAAGCCTTCGAGTGAGCTGCCATGCAAAGTATTGCGCTTGGTGTTTGCTAAACATGAATGGCTAATCCACTATCGCTTGATAGGCTTGGTTTTGGTGGTTGGGGGTGTCAGGATAACGTAGTTTGAGTTTTCCTTGTGACACCATCGGTGTTAAATATCGAGAGCGTAGTCCATCGGTGTTGCGTTCGAGTAGTGTTCCCAGCTCTCTTTTGGTGAGCCAGTTTTGGTTACAAAGTTCAGTGATGAGTTGTTCTACCTGACTATTCGGTAGTCGATGTTTATCTCGTGCTGGTTGAGAAATTTGTTGTAGTTGCTCCCATGTTTGGTTGTTATGTACGGAGCTATCATCGTTATGTACGGAGCTATCACTGTTATGTACGGAGCTATCACTGTTATGTACGGAGCTACCTGGCTGTTCGGGAAGGTGATACCAGCTCCAGCGACCGTGTCCTTTCTTGACCAAGGTTTTTTTTGTGACTAATGACTGGAGCAGTACGGTAAGGTCTGCTGAGTGTGCACCTGTAATCTGTTGTAGTCGGTTGTTGTCGACTCTTTTTTCAAGGTCAGCAGTAACCAGTGCTTGAATTTCCAGTGGGCTAAAATGGGTGTAAGCGGAGCCAAACTGCTGTTGTAAGTGATCTAGAGATTCATCAGGGATGAGGCTTACTGTAGGTAACATCCAGTGGACTCGGTCTGGCTGTACCTGCTCGGTAACTCGGGGTTTGCGCCAGTGTTGAGACTCCCAACCGAGGTGGATTTTATCGATGCCAGAACCTGCTTTTTCCCCCGCACCTAGCATCATAAACATCGTCTGTAGGGTTTTATTGCGACACTCACTGACGCTGCCATAAAAGAGCTGCTCCATAGAGACGAGTAGTGAGCCCGGATTGGAGAGTTCAAAGCGGTTACGATACTTCTCGATTATGATGCCTCCCATCCCTTGGTAGTCCGCATGAATCAAAGTGTTTACCAGTGCCTCGCGAATGGCTTCATGGATGATGGTTTCACCCTTTCGAAAGAGCTCATTATCCAGTTGAAAAGGTATTTTCAGGTCAGCGGAGAGTTTTTGAATAACGCGAAGGTAGAACTGAAACAGGTTGCCTGACCAGGTGCCATCCATGTGAATACGGTCTGTCCAGCGAACATGAGGATCATCGGACAGTTTTTCTCGGTAGTCGACATGATATTGGGGGAGCGCCTCGCGCAGTGCCTCCTCTTTGCCAAACATCATCAGCCCTGCGATGGTGAGCCCCTCACTGTGATTGCTTCGTTCATGTCGCCATGCACCCAGCTTGGTTAAAAATCCGAGGTCACTCTCCCCTGCCCAAGGATGGTCCGGTTTCAGTGAGGTAAAGCGATTGCGATACTGCTGAATGGATGCGGTGTCGAGGTCATCCATTGTGTAGTGCTCCAGAATACGGCTATCGGCGGGACTCTCTTCCCTGTCTGAAAGCATCCGCCCAACTTCCCGCTCGGTGCAGTGGTAATCGCCTTCATGGTTACGTCGATAGCTGCCAGTGAGAGGGTTTTGTCCGATGAAAATGGGGCGTTGTGAACGGGAGGCGCGAGGGACCTGTATCATCAGCAGGGTGAATTTCCCCTCATCAATGGTAGTGATGTCCTGGTTTGTAAGCAGATTTTCGCTGACTTTCCCCCGATTGTTTAGTGTATTCCAGAGGTTATTCTTGAACTTTGAAATATCGGGTATGCCGGATAGGGATCCATTATCTTCAATGCCGAGAAGAATGGTGCCCCCATCACTGTTTGCCATAGCGCTGTAGGTCTCCCAGAGGCTTTTGGGGACACCGCCGCGTGCAGATTTTAATTCAAGGTCATGACTTTCACTCCAGCCTGGTTGGAGTAATTTTTCGATAGAGTGAAGGGCGGCTGCTTCCATGTTACTTGTTTTTTTTCATGATCTTGGTTGGGCGTTTTCTATTATACGTAGTTTATAAATAGAGGCGAATCAGCTAAGCCAGCCATACCAGAGCGGAAGTGTGATTAGCGATAGTGCTGTGGAGAGTGTGGTGGCAGCAGCAAACAGTGCAGTATCTAGATGATAGCGATCACAGATCACCATCCCCAGTACCATGGTGGGCATTGCCGCTTCCAGCACTACGGCTGCGCGTAGGTCGCCCTCAAGCCCAACACCAAAAGAGGCCCAATAGAGTATCAAGGGCATCAGCATCAATTGGATCAGCAGGGCGGGAATAAGTCGGGGGAGTATGCGCCAGTGCAGTAGATCCCAACGCAGCCCCATACCTAGGGCAAGCAGCATCAGCGGAGGGACGGAGTTACCCAGTAGCTCCAGAGTTTTACCAACACCGTTAGGCATTGGTATCTGGTTAATATTGAGTGTGATGGCAGCAGTAGCAGCCCAGAATGCAGGAACACGGACCAGCTCAGCCAGTGGGTGTCGTTTCTCCCCCTCCCCATGTTGTTGTGCAATGAGTATGCCTATGGTGAGTAGCAGTGGGGTGGCGGCGAGTAGGTCATACTGTAGGGCCACACTGCGGAACTCGGTGCCAAAGGTCTGCTCTAGTACCGGCAGACCGAGATAGGTGGCGTTAGGCCAAGCTGCGGCAATCAGTAGCGCACCGCGTGCCTGTTGTGGAAGAGCTTTGGGGCGATAGATCAGGGAGGCGACTACCGCTGAGCCAACCACTGCAGTGCTCGCCATGAGGATGATACGTAGTGAGTCGATCCCAATCGGTGCCTTCCATAACACTTCCAGCACCAGTGCGGGCAATAGTAATACGTAAACCAGCCCAGTGAGTGATTTGCGCACGCCATCCGCATCTAGCTCCAGAGGACGCAGAGGTCGCCACAAGGCACCTGCAATAATCAGTGCAGCCATTGGGAGTAAAATCTGCAGCATCAGAAGAAGATGGGGCGTACCCGCTTGATTTTTGGATCATTGACCAAGCAGTGGCTGAGTATTTTAATCAGTGCCTCTGCCCGTGCTTTGGATTCAATCTTTGTGATAGGGAGCCACACCTCCAGATCCAGCTCACCATTGAGGTAGTGGAGAGTAAACTCTTTAATATATTTGCTCTCTGGAATCTCTGCCCAACAGGGTGATAGGCGCTCAATCAATTCGTTACGCATCGGCAGGTTGGTACAAGGACCGTTCAGCTCATCATTTTCTGGATCGATATGGACAGTGACATCGGTGACATCCTTGATCTGTTTGTAGAGGGTCTGTTCTACATGATCTGCGATGTGGTGTCCCTCTGATACGCTTAAGCGGGGGTTGACCAAAATATGTACATCAACCAGCACATTGCTCCCCATACGGCGGGTGCGCAGTCGGTGCATGGCGTTGACCCCTTCCACCTGAAGGATCTGTTGACGGATTCCATCCAACTTCTCCTGTTTCAGACCGGTGTCGATCAACTCCTGAATTGCCTCCCAACCGAGTTCGCCTCCCGCCTTGGCAATCATCAAGGAGACCCCGACGGCGGCAATTGCATCGAGATACTCCAATCCAGCCATGGTACCTATTACCCCGACCAGTACCACCACGGAAGAGAGCGCATCGCTGCGGTGGTGCCAAGCATTGGCGTGCAGCAGTTTAGAGTGAATACGGTTGGCTACCGAGAGGGTGTAGTGGTAGAGCCACTCCTTGGAGAGGATAGAGAGTAGTGCAGCAATCAGTATGATAGGTTCTGGTTGGGTTAGCGTCTCTGGGTTAAACAGGCGCTGGACTGCATCCACTCCGAGTCCTATCGCCACAGCGATCAGCAGTACCCCTATAGCAACGGTAAATAGGGTCTCAATGCGGCCGTGTCCATAGGGGTGCTCCTCATCGGCAGCCATACCACCATGTTTGGCACCGTACAGTACCAGTAGGTCAGAGATCAGGTCGGAGAGAGAGTGGACCCCATCTGCGACCAGAGCCTGTGAGTGGCCGAGGATACCAATGACCACCTTGATCCCACTCAGCAATAGATTGATCAGTGCGCCAATCAGTGTGGTGCGTTTAGCGGCTGGGTAGTGGTTCAGCTCATCCATGAGTTACTGATCGCGCTGGATCTGCTCCATCTCTGGTAAGTTGATGGCTGCCTCCGTGGCCTGCTGCAGTGCACGTTGTAGGCGTGCAGGGGCGCTGCGTCCCATACAGTTGTGGTTGAGGTCCCCATTGAAGGCCTCGACCATACCATCGATCAGTGCCTCTCGATCCAGTTTCTCTTTGGTCAACCACTCTTGTAGATCAATCACCTCATTGGCAATGTTACGAGCGAGGGGTTGATGTTTCTCCCACAACTCACCGACATTACCACCTACCCTCAGTCCGGCAATGTTGGTGGTGAGGATATAGAGGTTCTTCAGTACCAGCTCCTGCAGCAGCTCTACAGGCGTGGAGAGCACCTCGGTGCTGATCTCTAGTTTGCCTAGGGAATCAGCAATAGTTTGGGCATGGGGGCCAAGCACCGGAGAGGGGATGATCACCTTGAAGTCCATCCCCTTCTTCTTCTCAAACCAGACTGAGATTACGGTGGGGTTTTCGAGGCCATGCTGTTGCCAGTCGCGGGGCAGTAGCTCATTTTGTAGCAGTACCAGACGATCACGCCATGCTGTGGGGATCTCCTTCAGTAGCGGATGGAGATCGCCTTCCGCAACCCCAACTACGACAAATGCGGGGTCAGGGATTGCATTTGCACACGCTTCAATAGAGTCATTGCGGTTGACGGGGTGGATGGGATAACCGGCACGCAGCAGGCCACGTGCAAATACTCCGCCCATCTCGCCAGCACCAATCAAAATTACAGGTCTCTTGCTCATCGTCATGTCTCAAATATTGGGGGTTGAACTGTTTTGGAATTGTATCAATTTCCTCTCGCACTCGAACCACACAATAAAATTGGGTGATCACTGTGGGTGCTGACCCAATTGAGGGTTTTCGGACAGGCTTCTGGGTTAAAGGTCGACCCCCTTTTGTGCCTTCACCCCTGCCCGATAGGCGTGCTTGGTATCTTTTAGGTCAGTAACTGTATCTGCAGCTTCACATAGGCCATCCGGTGCGCCACGACCAGTGATCACCACATGCTGCATTGGAGGGCGGGCCTTGAGGTCGGCCAGTACGGTCTCCAGCTCCAGCCAGCCATACTTCAGTGGGTAGGTGAGTTCATCCAGCACAACCAGCTCCAGTGATTCATCCTGTAGCATCTCCTTAACTACTGCCCAGCCCCGTTGAGCGGTCTTGATATCCTGAGAGAGGTTTTGTGTATCCCAAGTGAACCCCTCTCCGAGTACATGCCACACCACATTGGGCTGTTGGCGGAAGAATCCCTCCTCTCCAGTATCGGTGCGACTCTTAATGAATTGTGCTACACCGACCTTAAATCCATGTCCCAGTGCACGGGCCACCATACCAAAGGCCGAGCTGGATTTGCCTTTGCCGTTGCCGGTCAGTACCAGCAGGATGCCCTGCTCTTTGTCTGCATGGGCAATAGCAGAGTCAATCACCGCTTTTTTGCGCTGCATTCGTTTCTTATGGTTTTGGTCTGAGTTGGGCATAGGTATTTGATCGTAAAGGTTATAGGGGGGTTATTTGAGTTGATAGATAATGGGAATCTCCATCTGCAACGGTCCCCCCAGCATCCCCTCATTGACTTGGTTGAGATGGTTGATTCGTTTCATCGTATCCACGGCAGAGCGGTTAAGTACGCCAAAAGGGCTGCCGTTCAGAATTTTGATTCCGGTCAGCTTTCCATCGGGCTGAACAGTAAACTGTAAATGAACTTTCCCCTCCCACCCCTTACGTCGGGCAAGTCGGGGGTATTGAAAGTAGCGCACCAGTTCCGCCTGAATTAGACGACGGATTGTGGCGCGGGACTGTTTGACAGCCTCACTTTCTTGTGTGGTTTTGGAGGGTGTCTCAACCTTGGGTATCGGTTTTGGGGGAGGCTTGGGTTGAGTGGCTTTGAGTTGTGGTTTGGGTTTTGGAGTAGGAGGTTTGGGAGGTTTAGCTGGAACCGGTTTGGGTTGATCAGCCTGCTTGCGCAGTTGTTCAATCTTCTTTTTCTGGAAGGGGACGTACTGTTTCTTCGGTTTTCGGGTAGGAGTGGGTTCAGCTGTTTTTTCTACAGGCTGAGGCCGCTTTTCAACTGTGGGCGGTGCTGGCTCGATAACGGATTTAGTGACCTCTTTAATAATCGGTTCAGGGTTAACTGTAGGTTTGGGGGCAGGCTCCGGTAGATCGGGTTGAATAACTACCTTTTCCTCTACCGTTGGTGTTTCATTATCTGGCTCTGGCTCTGGCTCTGGCTCTGGCTCTGGCTCTGGCTCTGGCTCTGGCTGTTGCGGCGTTGGAGGCTCCAATGCGATTTCAATGGTTTGTTGGTTCTGTTGCTGACCACCAAAGTCGAACTGTAGTGGTTCTTTCCATGTAATCAGTAGTATGCCATGCAGGAAAATAGAGAATACAACGAATAATGAGAGTCGTTGTCTGCTTGTATTCAGTCGCCATCCTGCATGGAAGAGATTCATTGCATCCGGTAATTGATAGAGAGAAGGAGTGTTCTTCCTGCGGTAGTAAACCCCTTTTCTAATTGATACTGTTTGTCAAATAGGTTACCTACTTTGAAATGGAGTTTGGTTTGTTGGTTGAGCTTGTGTCCCAGCTTGAGGTCAAGTTTGCTATACCCAGAGATTCGGCTGTCTCCGTAACTGAAACGGTGGCCCTGATTAACCCAGTCAAGGCTTAGGTTGTATGTGCCTAATGTGCGGGTTCCATGCAGCTTTAGGGTACGTTTTGCTCTGCCAAGGAGCTGTTTTGACTCTTTACGGTCCATCGGGTTGAGTAGGGTTAAGGAGGTGTGGAGCTTCCAAAAGTCAATTTCTGTATCAATTTCCAGTTCAAGGCCATCAATTTCTGCCTTGTTTATATTCATATAAGAGGCATCTGCAATACTCCAGTGGTTGCTTGGGTTAGGGTCATGCCAATCGATCATGTTGGATATTACTGTATTAAATAGTACCGCATTCAATGTGGTGCCAGTGGATAGCTCACGGGAATAGTGGATCTCTATAGTTGAAGACTCTTCTGGTTGGAGTGTAGCGTCTCCATAGCTGCTGTCGTAGAGCTGGTAGAGGCTGGGTGCCTTGAAAGCCTCGCCATAGGAGAGACGCAGTGTTGAGTCATTATCCAGCGCCTTTTCGTAGGCGATATCACCAGTCAAGTGTGACCCAAATTGCTGATTATCTTCAATGCGTAGTCCTACGTTGTATTGATTGCTGTTATCGAGATCACCGCTCAGGTTGCCGAATAGTGCGGTACTGCTGCGCTTCCAGTTGGGTGATGAGGTGTAGCTTTTTAGTGTGCTGTCTTGAGAGTAATCAATACCACTGACTAGCCGTTGTTGCTGTGATAGTTTGATGTGGTTAACCCAGCTGGAGGAAAACACCTCTCCGTGGTAGTCGCCAGTGGCATCGTTTTTAGATTGTCGCTGTTGGCTGCTTTTCCCAAGGTGAAACTCACTGTCCCACTGTGAGTTTATGGCTCCTTTCCAGTAAGTGTCGGTACTCCACTGGGTAAAGTCGGATTGGCAGTTGTTGGAAGAATTGCCGCAATAGTCATACTCGTTGTAGCCTGTTGAGTGGTGTGAATTAATGCCGATAATAGTATCTGTAGGGAGGATATAGTCAAGTTGGGCAGAAATTGAGCGGTTTTCATAGCCATCCGCCTCCAGATTGTTATCTTTCGATGAGGTACCATCGGTTCTTAGTTGGCTGGCCTTAAGCGAGTAACTGAATTTTTCTCTGGAGTTTGCAAAACCGGCACTTATCTTTTGGGTGTTTTCAGTTCCTATTGAGATTGATGCAAATTGGCTCTGCTGCTCAGGTTTTGTGAACACTTGGATCACTCCACCGATGGCATCTGATCCATAGAGGCTGGCCTTGGGACCACGGACGATTTCGACTCGTTCAATCAGTTCTACAGGGATGTGTTCAAAGCTGGCGGCGCTGTTGGTACTGGTTACATCATGGAAGCGAACGCCATTGACCAGTAGTAGTAAATGTCCGCTACCTGTTCCGCGAAGATAGAGTGAGGAGTTTTGTCCATACCCCCCCTTAGTGATGAAATCGAGCCCAGTGCTTTGGCTTACCAACTCTGGAAGTGACTGAGCAGCAGATGCCTCAATCTCTTTACGCTCAATTATAGTGACCATCGAGAGCGTCTCATTGATGCTCTCTACGGTCCGGTTAGCTGTGATGATAATGGGTTCCAGTGCATCATTGGAAATGGCCCCGGTGTGGATGGTTGTAGCTAGTGTCGCAACCAATAGTCGTTGTAATTTCATCTCTATTTTCTCCTGACGCACGCCCGCGCTTAAAAGTATTGATCATTTTGATATTTGGAGAGGGGAATATCAGGAGATAACTGCAAGTGAATACTATGTGGTACTAATTGCAGTAAATTGTCCTGAGTATTGCCCGCCGCAATATCACATGTAGTCTCAGGCAGGTCTCCGGGCTTGTGAGTGGTCTCTATGAACCGAGTGGATCGCCTTCCCACATCAATGATGCAGTGGCGTGATGATCCATTTATCCTCACTTACCGTTGCGGGGGCAGCGCTGGA
>Ga0233447_1002460_pt1 | contig 13147 bp, 8 predicted proteins | sample SI_124_October20_3_FD_183014 | JGI IMG/M metagenome (GOLD analysis project Ga0233447, IMG submission 183014) | Seawater microbial communities from Saanich Inlet, British Columbia, Canada - SI_124_October2016_135_MG | ecosystem: Environmental > Aquatic > Marine > Inlet | place: Canada: British...
TTCTCTATTTTTCTAAAAACTTCTTGTTTGTTTTGAGGTGTATTATTTCCCTCATTGTTTGTATTATTTCCCATAATATCTTCCTTTTTTTGATCTAATTTATTTAATATTTCACGGTAAGTAAGTTTTGAATAGTTTTCTTTTTTAATATTTAGTAGAGAAATAATATCATCATTAAATATATCAATGTTTTTCAATATTCTACTTTCGCTATTATTGATTACACAACTTATTTACCAAGCCATATAAAGGATTATAAATCAGTTTAAGTAAAACATGGAATTAAATTGTATAAATTTTAAAATTAATTAAAATTCTTCTTTTTGTTTAGTGAAATCATTTCTGTTGTAATCATTTGCTACTTCTAAACATAAATCATAAAATTTCTCAAATGCATTAGTTTCATCTTCTGTTGCATTTTCAAAACTAAATACAATAGTTAAATATAAAAGTTTAAAAAGTTGTGTAGAAATCAAAGAAAAGAAAAAGTTCAGTAGATTTAGGAAGTCATGCTTCAAATTATGATAAGGTAGGTTCTGCTGCTAAATTATTAAATATGCCTTATATGAATATTCATCTTCCAGCAGATTCAATAACTGAAAAAATATTAGAAATCTAATAAAACAAGCAAATCACTTAAATAAGGCACTTAAAGATTCATTATTACTATTATTTAATTTATTTTTAAATAAAGAGTTAGTAGCATAATTACTATGAGTAAAGAATGCTTTATTTAAATCTAACCCTTTAATAATTTTCATATAATTAGTAATTTCTTTAGAATCATCAGAAATAAAATTACTTATTTTTCTATCTAAATATTGAATAAATAATTTATTGAAAGAATCTCTAGAAGATATAGTTAATTGTTCAAGACTTTTGATTATATCTTCAAAAGAAGATTTTTTTTCTAACGTTTTCATTTCTTCTAATTTAGTACCCCTTCTAGTATTTTGTTCTTCTAAGTAACTGTTATGATTAGTAAAGATATTATTTAATTTATCAATAATGATTTCTTTGTTTGATTCATTGTTTTGTAAAATAGTATCAAATATTAAATCAAATGTTTTTAAGTTATCAATTTCAATGTTTGTATGAATATTTCCAGAATAGTATTCATTGTTAAATAAATATTGTGTATTTTTATGCATAGAAGATAAGGTAGTATTAGTTATTTCTAATCCAGTAGAAGTATCAATGATTTTATTATTTTCTTCAACGCTTTTAATTAATAATATTTTATTAAATAATGATTCCTCATAAGATATATTTCTTGTTTCTATTTCTGGACCTAAAAAAATGGTATGGTATTCATTAAAACCATTTTGAATTTCTTTATTAATTACTTCACTAATTTTAGAATCTAATTCAGAGATTTTACCTATTCTATTAACTATATCTTTTAATGCAAAATTTAATAAATCATTTTTGTGGTCTTGTTCTAAAATATTTTTTTTATTTGATATTTCATTAATTTTTTCTAATATTGTTTTATCAAAAGGGGGAGGATCTACAAAGAATAATTTTTTGTATGCTTCAGTTTTTTGTGTTTCTAAAACCTCTAATTGTTTAGTTAATATTTCTAATTCAGTAGTTCTTAAATTAATAATTTCTTGAATTAAAGTACTATAGTTTGTTTGACCAATAGTTTCTTGTAGCTTTGTTTTTAAATCTTCATTTTCAGAAGGTTTGTCTTTATTAAAAAGATATTTAAGTTCTTCAATAGAATAGTCATTTTCAGGGTATTCTTTTTTTAATAACTTAGTAATATAAATCATTTTTAGATGATGTTTAATAAATACAGATTTATCTTCTATTTTCCAATTATCATCATTAGTAACAATACCATTAGTTAACCTTTTAGGATTATCTTGATAAGGGGAACAATATAAAACATCCATTTTACCACCATCAGCAATTTCAAAATTAGTTTTTAGTTTTCCTTCATTTTCTTGTAGGTTTTTAAAGACTTCACCATATAAACTTCTTTCATTAATAATATTAAAAAGATTTATAGTTTTTATTTCATTATTTTCAATTTCAAATTTACCACTTTTAATATCTTCTTGTAAATCACCAGAATTAAAATAAGCAATAAACCAAGATTTGATTTCTAATATTTTAGAAGTATCTAAATTTTTATTTAATTTTAATGAATGAATTAATTTTTCTAGAAATGAGTCAATATCTTCTTTTAATTCAGAAGATAACTCCTCGATTTCATCTGAATATTTAGTTTTTAAAGTTAGATTTAAAACTTGATTAATAATAATCTCGTTTTTGTGAGGGTTTTTGTTAGGTGCTTTGATTGTAGCATCAATTGCTTGTATATTATTAATTGAAGAATGAATATAACCTTGAATAATATTTTGTGGATTTTCCCCATTTTTTAAACTGTTTTGAATAATTTGTTTAAATTTTGTATCATTTTCAAGTTTTGTACCAACAACAAAAAATTCAGTTAGTTCTATTAATAAAGATTCAGCAGGTTTACTGTAACCATTTAAAATATTATTACTATTTTTTAAATCTATAAAAATTTTATATAAATCCATAATATATTCAATTTGTTGTTCTCTATTAAAAGAACCATTTTTTTCTTTTATTTCTTGTGTTTTAGATTTAACAGAATTCAAGAATAAATCAATTATTTTTTCTTTACCTTCAGCTGAAAATATAGTTGTGTTAATTAAAATATTTAATAACTTAATTCTTTTTTTTATGTCGCCTTGAAATTTTTCAATATTAAATAAGTCTATTAAATTATTTTGATTAAAATCATCATTTTTAATTATATTATTTTGTAACCAAGTAGTTAATAATGTATCTTTCTTGAAAATATCATTATTAAAATCTATTTTAAAAAGATTTTGTAATTCTCTTTTCAAGAAAGATACATCTGTTGCATTAATATCAGAGTTGATATATTTATTATTATATATTGTGATTAAATAATTTTTTTCCAATTGAGTTCCTTTTAATTATATATGTTATATCTTAGGTATATTATAAAGTATTTATGTTATATCTTAGGTATATTATAAAGTATTTATGTTTTTTCTTAGGTATATTATAAAGTATTTATGTTTTATTTTTTTTAAAGTGATTTATTAATTTAGTTTTTAATTCTTCATTGTTTACTATGTTTTTTTTAAATGTATTCCAATTTTTAAAATTATATTCTTCTACTTGACCTAATTTTATAATCCAAATACTACATTTATATAACCAACAACTGGTGTAGAACCAATCAAAAAAGTCACTAAACTCATCTGAATTTTCTACTGGATTTTCTAAAAATTTTCTAATTGAAATATTTTCTTAAAGTCCTGCTTCTTCATCTAATCTGTTGATTAACCATTCTCTACCAATTTGTGATATTTTTTTTGTCACATCCTTTTTGTCAAGAGTTAATTCTTTTAATACATTAGATTTCTCTTTTATTATATCTGTTACAAGCCATTTCATAAAAACATCAGTCTTTCTAATGTCACCTTTTCCACCATTTAAAATATCCATAGACATAATGTATGCTTGATTTAATCTAATATTAGTACAACCATGTTTTAATACAAATTGATTTACTATTTTTTCTTTAGCTAATGCTTCTGGGTCAAGAATTTTAGGCATTCTAGTTTTACCTGCATGTTTTTCACCTTTAAATTTTGCTCTATACAATTTATCATTATACTTAAATTGAATTACAATACCTTCACCAATATTAGTGGATTGTCCCATACTTTTAGCAATAGGAGAACATTGCTCTATTTTTTTAACCAAGTTTTCCAGTTTTAATTTAGATTCTTTTGGTTTATTAAAATCAATTTCTATATGATAAGTATCATAATTCATTACATTAAAAATATTATCTTCTAAATCTGCAACCCAGATATTGTTTAGATTTCCATCAAATGAATTACCAGGATTAGTACAAGTTTGAAACCATTTAGTACCTGTTTCCCTATTATCTTTTCCAAGTTTTTGAATAGTAGGAGTAACCATAAAATATTGAAAAATCATTGATTTATAATCCAATTTATAAAGTGCAGATTTAGATCCCATTATATTGCCACCAGCCCATTCAAAAAATACTGTAATAATATTTTGATTTAAATCAATATCATATTCATTTGCTAAAGATTTTATTATTTTAATCCAAGAGTCTTTCTTTTTTAAATTTTCTTTACAACATTCAGCGTTATCGTCTTCTAGACTAAGAATTCTATCTTTTGATTGAATCCAAAATCCATCTAAATTAGAATAACATACACTTCCATTTGTACCATGTATTTTTTCAGAACCAACAACAGATAATTTAGGTAAATTAATTGTTTCATCATAGATAGAATTATCTGAATCATCTTGTTTGACATATTGTGTGATATGTTTGATATCTTCAATTAAAACTCTATAATCATTAATAGAACCAAATTTTATCATTCTTTTCATTTAATTAACCTTTGTATAATAAGTTTATATTATCTTTTTGTTTGTAAGTATACTAATATATAACCTAATAATAGATAAAAATATACTTAAATAAATAAAAAAAAAAGATTATAATTATAGAAAAAGGGTAACTAACAGTAGTTAAGAAAAGTAAGTAAAACTAACAAAACCTATTCATTTTAGATATACTTAATAAAAGAAGATACTAATAATTAGTTTAAAACTATTATTAATATCTTTTAAATTAATTAAAATCTTCTTAAAATACTTAAAAATATACCTTCCAAAACATTAACAGCAATACTATTACCTGTTTGTTTCCAAATTTCATCTTTACTCATATTTATATCAAGAAGTATTTCATAATCTTTATTTGTAAACCCCATAAGTAGTAAAGATTCTCTAGGTGTAATAAATCTATATTGTGATTTTAGTATTTCTACACCATCTTTTAATTGAACTTCCTTATTTGGAAAATAAATATTTCCACAATTTGGATGTCTATCTTGTTTAGTTGTAATTGTTTGAAAATGTATTGTATCTTCAAATATTTGTTTACTTTTCTCCCACATTTTTTTTCTAGAAGGTGTATTGTTAGGGATAGTTTTAAGATATTCTTCTTTATATTTATTATTACTCCAATCAAGGAATTTACCAACACCAGTTGTCCATCTACAGAAACTTTCAACATTAATATTTGAAATACCATTTAATTCTGAAATAACAAAAACTCTTTCTCTATTTTGTGGAATATTAAAATCCAATGCATTTAGAACCATAGTTGTATTTTTATAACCTAATTTTTCCAAAACATTTTTTTCAAAAATTAACCAATCAGGATAATGATTTTTTTGAATTAATGCTTTAACATTTTCCATAACTAAAAATTTAGGTAATTTATTTAATTCTTTTAGTTCAAATAATATTCTTTCAATTTCCCATAACAAACCACTTCTAGTTGCAGTGTTGCAATCATCTTGGTTGTTTTTTTTAATACCTTTTCCTTTTCCAATATTTGATAAATCTTGACAAGGAAAAGAATAAGTTAACATGTCAATTTTTGGTAATTCTTTCCCTTTTATATTTAAAATAGAACCATAGTTTTTATTTCTTTTTAAAGCAATGAAAATTTGTCTAACTCTATCAAAAGAAAGTTTTTTAATAGAGTTAAAAGGATATAAATTTTTACTATCTTTAGATAAATCATAATCTTTAAGAAATGATAACATTTCTTCTTTATTTAATTCTTTATAATTAGGAAAAGTGTTTTGTTTTCCATGATGTATAGCATCATAAGAAATAATACCATCAATATACCATTCACTAGTACCAACAACTTCAAAATGTTTATTTTCTAATCCATTATTTTTTACTAAAACTTCATCATTAAATAAATTTGTTAACGCTTTATTTTGAGCCCCTATACCAGCAAACGTTTCAAATACTTTTAATTTTTTCATTATTATTCCTTTTCTATTGGTTTAATAGAATTTAATTTATTTTCGAAGTATACGTTATTATTACTTAATTATTTCTTAAGTTTATTAATATTGTTTTCTAAACTATTAATATAAAAGAAAGTACCTTTAGAATTAAATTATTTTATGATATATAAGTAATAATCTCTTAAAGTTACTTTTTTTTGTAATTTTTCTTTTAATTATGGGGGGTAACTAGATATAGATTTATTATTAGTTTTAGTTACTTTTCTTGACTACTGTTAATAACCCTTTTTTCTTAAAAGTTTCTTGAATATAATCAAAATCTACAAATTGATTGTTATTTTGGTCTAATCCAACTTCAAAGTATCTGTCATCATTTAATTGTGCTTGATGTAAATGACCATGAATGTTACCATATCTATTTCTTAACTCTTGTGGATGAATAGGACAGTGACTAATCCAATAATTTTTATGACTAAATAAAGGTAATTGGATTTCTAATTTTGGTAATCTTGTTTCTTTGTATAGTTTCATACTATCATGATTTCCCATAATCAATTTAATTCTACAAGACATTTTAGATAAAGTTTCAATATAATTATCATAATGTTCACTATCAAATAAAAAATCACCTACAATATATAAAATATCTCTTTTTTTTAATTTTGCCATTTGGTCAAAAATTAAATTATCATGTTCTTCAATAGAAATAAAATCTCTATATTTTGGAACAATTACCTTATGACCTAAATGAAAGTCTGCTGAAAATAGTTTCATTTTAATTCCTTTATTATTTGTTTAATGTTTATTGTGAAAATATTTTTATTATAATTCATAAGGTGTGTTTTTATAATGACATAAAAAATTACCAAAATCAGTTTTTATTTCTAAATCACAATGGTGATGTCCAAAATGCCATTCTTTAAATATTAAATTATCTTCAATTTCATCAAAGTAAAGACTTATAGGGTCATTTAATCTATCAAGATTACATATACCTGTTTGATGATATATAGATTTAATAATTTCAGTTGGACAAGTGTGAGATACAACATAATCAACATTCCAATTTAATTGAATTAAATTATTTCTTCCTAATTCTAATTCTTCTTGTGAAGGTAATTCTTCTGCCCACCAAGTTTTTTGTTTTTTAAGTTTTTTATTTCTACCTTTACCAGAAAAATTACCTTCTTTTTGATTAGCATTGCTTTTAGCACCACCCATAACAAAAAAGGTTTTACCATTAATAGTATAAATGTGACCTCTTTGTAACCAATAAATACCAGGGTAAACTTCTCTAACTTTTGAACCAAACATATCAACTTCAGGGTAAGAATATAAAAGTTCAAAATTTTCATGATTACCATCAACAAAACATAATGTAAAATTTTTATTAGATAAATCTTTTAAAGTATTTTGATCTTTTTTATATTTTTGGTGTAAATCATGATACCAAATATAACCAAAGTCACCTAACTGAATAACAACATCATCTTTAGTAAGATTATCTTGTTCAGGCCATTTTTTTCTTGATAGTTTTAAAGTATCCTCAAAACCACCATGTAAATCACCACAAACAAATATTTTTCCATTTCCATTCATATTAACCTCTATAGTATATAACTATTGTAATTATATATTAACAAACCTTAAAAGAAGATTTAATTTAAATTAAAGAAGAACAATAAGTAATTTTAGAAGTATCAAGATTAACCCAAGATATAATGAAGAATAGTATAAAAATAAATAAATTAATTTGTAATATGTGTATAAGGTAGAGGTAATGGTAAAAAAAGGTTTAAATAAAATTAACTATTTTAATATATAATAATAAAAATTATATAAAAAAAAATAAAGGATATAAAATGAAACATAAAATAATTAAACAAATAGAAGAAAGATTAAAAGCAAAAGAAGATGTAAATAACAAATATCATGACAAACATGGAATAATAGAATATGAAGAGGGTGAATATAAAAAGGTAATAATAAAATATAAAGAAGAAAGAAAATATGCTGTATATTTAATAAAAGATAATCAAGTATACAATATAAATATTCCAGAAGACAAATATGATATAGAGAAAAGAGATGAATGGATTAAAAATATTAAAATAAATGAAACATTTAAAGAGAAATTTAGGAATATAGATCCAAATTTAGAACATCATAAATCAAAGAAGATGAATAAAATAGATATGGTAAATGGGAAAAAAAAAAGTTATGAAGTTGATTTTGACATAGATATATATGATGCAATGGCAAAATTGAATGATGAAGGTTATCCAACATTATTCTCATGTCATGGTGATAATAATGGAGTAGCATATTTTGTAGCAGAAAAAATACCAAAAGAATTAGAAAGAGAATTAAAAAAAGCAAACTTCATTTTTAAAAATTTTGATAATGGGGAAAAAAAAGGTATATCAGTTTATTCTTCAGAAAATGCAGAAAGAAAAGATATAGCAAATGAAAAGTTTAATTTATTATTACAAGATTGGGCAGACAATAAATTACAAAATTTGACAAAGGAAGAAAAAAAAAGATATGAGGTTATAAAAGAAGACAAAGATTTTATATATGAAAAACCAAAAGAGCAACAAAAAAAATTTAAAATAAGAGAAAGCACAATACAAAGAGTAAAATATTATGATAAAAATGGAAAAACAGTTACAATAGCAATGTTTATACCAGAATTTTTAACAGGTGAAGGAATATATTATCCATTCAGAGGAATATTAGAAGAAGATTTAAAAAATTTAAAAGAAGACAAAGAAGGGTATATATATCCAGGTGAAGAAGTAAAATCATATATATGGGAAAGACCTTCATCTCATAAAGAGTTTGGTGGTATATATGTAATTTTAGAAGATCATTATATAAAAGTAGAAAAAGAAATGATAATGACAAGAGAAGGTGGAAGAACTAGGGAAAAAGATCATAGTGAAACAATAAGAAGTCTAGAAAGATATAAAGATGTAGTCCCAACAAAAAACCCAAAAAGAAAAATAGGACAAATAAAAATAAGAAAAGGGAGTAAAGAAAAAGAAGAACAAATATTAAATTATGAACTAAATAATGAGAATTTGATAATATCATTGCAAAGTGGAAAAGAATTATTTAAAATAAATACATCTAACCAAAAAGATGTAAAAAAGATGAAAATGTCAGAAGGTAGTTTTAAAAAATATGAAGTGAAAGATACAATACAAAATTTAATAGAAGAAGAGTTAAAAAATAAACATAGAGCAGAAATAGTAAGTATTCACACAATACCTGAATCACAAAGATATGATATGAAAACAACAACAGATATAGTAATGTATAGAAAAACCAAAGATGGAATAAAAATATTATTGGGCGAAAGAGAATTTCCACCATTAGGACTTGCTTTACCAGGGGGACAAATAGAAGAAGGTGAAACAGCAATAGAAAATGCAGTAAAAGAAATAGAAGAAGAAACAGGTGTTAAGGTAATGGAAAAAGATATGAAAGAAGTAGGTAACTATAATATGGAAGAAATTAGAGGTCAATTAAATACAACTTTATATACAGTTGAAGTGAAAGAAACAGACACATATAATCCTACAAGTGATTTAAAGTCAGTAAAAGAATATGATTTAGAAGAAGTGTTAAGATTGATAAGACAAAACAAAATAGTAGGTCATCACCAACAATTAATAAAAAATGCAATAATAAAAACTCCATTATTACAAAAAGAGAAAAATAAAAAAGAAATATGGGATGAAAATGGAATTTAAAAAAAATACTTAATAAAAGAAAACCATTCTATAACTAATCTCAGATTAGTTTAGGAATGGAGTTTTTATGTTGTAAAGATTCCAAAGTTCCTAAATATTTTAATTCATATTTTTCAATATTTTCAATAGAAAGTTCTTTTTCATATCTAACAATATCCAAAAATTTTATATTAGGTTTGATAAAGTTATTGATTTCTTCTAACAGTTCAGGAGTTACTAAACCTTTTTGTCCAGTAGGTTGACAACCAATATCAAAAAATCTTTTCATTCCATAACAATAATCATTTCCATTTAACATAAAATATCCTTTTATTTTGTATATATAATTATATAGAAACTTAACTTAAAAGTAGATTAAAAGTTTTTTTAATAAAACAAATGGTAATAAAATATAGTAGAAAAAAGGAAAAGTTCGTCAAAAAAAAGGAAAAGTTCGTCAAAAAAAAGATATATTTTTCAAGAAAATGAGTATTTTTTCATAAAAAAATGAAAAAAAGAGAAAGAATTCAGAAATTTCTTTTTTTCCTTCAACTAACCATAAAATGGTATCTGGAAGTATTTTTTAATAATTTTTTTTTAATAATTTTAAAAGAAATTTCAAAATTTCTCAAAAAACTATTGACAATTATGTTTTTTTGTATTATAATTCCAATATCAAAAACATAAATTGATAACGAGAAGGTTGCGCTTTCGTTTTGATTTTAATATAAATACAAATAGTTAATTCAATTATTTTGATTTATATTAAAATGAGGACGTAAGTGCGACCTTTTTTTTTTGATAAAATAAAAAAAAGAAAAATAAATGATTGAAAAACAAAATAAAAAAAAAGGAGTATATTTTCAATGAAAACATTAAATGAAAAACAAAAAAATATTGCTAATAATATAAATGTCTCATCAGTAGAGTATTCTCTGAATATTATGGGCTTAGATTATTTATGTATGAATAAGGAGTGGAATTTACAACAAGATATTTGTACAGCCTCTACGTTTAGTCCTATGAAAAGAGATGAACATAGAGGTACGTCCTGACAGAATTAAAAACAAGATAAGTTTTTAAGGGGGGTCAGGACAATGTTCTGACTCCCCTTTTTTTATGGTAAAAAATTGACCGAATCTAAAAAGTCAAAGGAAAAAAACTAAGTTAGGAAAGAAGAAAAAAATGATAATGGCGCAACCTTCTTATTTTTTTCTATTAGTAATAAATATAAAAAAAAGAAATGGGTTTATAGTTTAATATTCAAAAAACAATAAGTATTTGCAATACTTAAGATATTGATTTCAAAGTCAATTGGATTCATAATAAATAGGAGAAATTGATAAAAAAGATAAATGAAAAAAGAATGATAATGGCGCAACCTTCTCATAACTTCTTTCATTTATAGAAATAATCAAAATCGAATAATCAATGTAGTGGAGTAGAGAAGTATGGTTATCTCACAAGTCTCATAAGCTTGAAATCACAGGTTCAAATCCTGTCTCCGCAACCAAATAAAATAATGGGTTATCGTCTAAAGGTAGGACTTCACACTTTGACTGTGACAATCCAGGTTCGAGTCCTGGTAGCCCATCCAATTAAAATATAAGGCACCATCGTCTAGTGGTAAGGATACCAGCTTTTCAAGCTGTGTGACAGGGGTTCAAATCCCCTTGGTGCTACCATAGAAAATTTTATTAAGCATTTCATCTTATGAGTGTTTAATTTAGTTTTCTTATTTTAAAAAAAATAAGTGGTCAAATAAGATAAGGGAATCAGCACCTTTTGTGATTAATGAAGTGAAATGAACATCATTGAAATAAAGCGGGAACCAAATTAATAGTTGTTAAGAAGCAAGTATATGTAATATGACTTTTATATATATTAAAGTTCTTCTAAAGGACATATGGGGGGGTAGTCTTCCACTGTATTAGACAACTATTTATATAATCTCTAGTAGCTTGAAGGTCAAGCAACGGGCTGTTAACCTGTAGTTGAAGGTTCGATTCCTTCCTAGAGAGCCATAAAAGTTTTATAAAGCACTTTGAATTGAAAAGATGGTGTTAGTAAAGGGTTAATCACCTTGAAAACATCATCTTAGTAAAAGAAAAAAGGTTATAGATAGAGTAAGAAAGGTTGATTACCTTTAAGAAATTGAAATAATACTTTTCTAAGAGTGTTTTACTTAACTTTTAAAAGTTATTTTAGGTCCATTAGTTTAATTGGTTAAAACTCTGCCCTGTCAAGGCAGCAACAAGGGTTCAAATCCCTTATGGATCGCCATAATATAACTCAGTGTGTCGGGAATTGGTTTCCGATCTCGTTTGGGACGAGAGGTATGCAGGTTCAAGTCCTGTCACTGAGACCATTAAATATGGGGTCATAGTATAATTGGGAATACACTGCCCTTGCAAGGCAAAGTCGAGGGTTCGACCCCCTCTGACTCCACCATATCGGTCTATAACTCAGTGGTAGAGTGTCACTCTTACAAAGTGAAAGTCGTAGGTTCAAATCCTACTAGACCGACCAAAAAATTAAATGGGGTAAAGCTATGGGTGTAGCGGGTTTCCTTTGCAAGGAGACTGTCTTTGAGTTCAATTCTCAATTACTCCACCAAAAAAAGAAAAAAGGAAAGAAAATGAAATTTAAATTTAGGTAGTCCTATGATAGTTTAAAGGTGTTGGTTAAAACCCAACGGGTGTAATTATAAGGTGTTATAGCTCAGTAGGTAGAGCACTAGACTGAAAATCTAGGTGTCACAAGTTCAAATCTTGTTAGCACCACCAAAAAAAAAGGATTAAATAATGGGGTTAAACAAGAACTAATAGATTACATTATTAAAGAATGTAAAAAAAAGGGAAAAAAAGTTGACGGTGATATGATAAAAATTATTGATTCATATTTTAAGAAAAAAATGAAACTAACAAATAGTTTAAGTTGAAATGCGGGTATGGTGTTTAATGGCTAGCACATTAGTCTTCCAAACTAAGAGTACGAGTTCGAATCTCGTTACCCGCTCCATTTATGGAGGATGAAAGCAGATCGGATTCTGCAGCGAGACTGTAAATCTCGTCTCTTCGGGGGAGTGGTTCGAATCCACCAGCCTCCACCATAAAATGCTGGATTAGCTCAGTTGGTAGAGCAATTGCCTTGTAAGTAATAGGTCGTCAGTTCAAGTCTGACATTCAGCTCCATTAAAAAGGTTCAATTAGTAATTTAAGATTATTAATTAAACCCTTTATCTGGGTGATAAACAAAAAAGGAAAATTATGAAATTAAAACTTTGAGAATAAGATAATGACAATGAGCAATGGTAACTTAGTGGTAGAGTATCCGCCTTTTAAGCGGAAAGTCGAGAGTTCGAATCTCTCTCATTGCACCAAATTATCGTTCCATAGCTCAGTTGGTTAGAGTGCACCCCTGATAAGGGTGAGGTCCCTGGTTCAAATCCAGGTGGGACGACCATAAAAATATTTTAAAAAGCCTTTTCTTTGTAAAAGGTTTAGAGAATATTTT
>Ga0233447_1002465_pt1 | contig 13136 bp, 16 predicted proteins | sample SI_124_October20_3_FD_183014 | JGI IMG/M metagenome (GOLD analysis project Ga0233447, IMG submission 183014) | Seawater microbial communities from Saanich Inlet, British Columbia, Canada - SI_124_October2016_135_MG | ecosystem: Environmental > Aquatic > Marine > Inlet | place: Canada: British...
GTTAATAATGTGACGAATGACAGCAGAGCCTATGAAGCCAGCACCGCCAGTAATGAGTAGTTTTTTTGAAGCCATTACTGTTCCTTTAGTGTTGTAATACAAGTGTTTAGGGGTTCTTTCCAGTTGGTATTCTTAACTCCAAATTTTTCTATTATTTTATTTTTATTCATTAAGGTATTTTTTGGTCTCTTTGCAGGGGTTGGATACTGCTGTGTTGTAATAGGGTTAACCTTACAATTTGTCTTTGCTATTTTAAAGATTTCTTTAGTAAACTCATACCAACTTACCTTACCTTCATTTGAATAATGATGAATCTGCGTCGCTTGACCTATCCCTTCAAATTCTTTGTTCTTTATAATTTCTAATATTGCACCTGCTAAATCAGTCGCATAAGTAGGTGACCCTATTTGGTCACTTACCACGTTTAATTCGTCTCGCTCTTTACCTAGCCTTAACATGGTTTTAACAAAGTTATTACCGTACTCAGAATACACCCAACTACTCCTAATGATAATGGCACTAGTTGGCATTATTTTTTGCAATGCTTTTTCGCCAGCTAGTTTAGTCTTTCCATAGACATTAATAGGATTGGTTTCATCTGTTTCTATATAAGGCTTATCACTCTCTCCATCAAAGACATAGTCAGTAGAGATATGTATCAACCTTACCTGCTGTTTGTTAGCAATGCTTGCTAGTTGTTTTACTGCTAGATGATTAATTTGGTTTGCTAATTCTATTTCTTCTTCTGCTTTATCTACTGCGGTATAAGCTGCACAGTTAATGATAATATCGAACCCGTCATTACTATCAAAGTAATGACTAATACTATTTTCACTGCTTAAGTCTAGCTCTTCTCTACCAACAAAGATAAATTCATTATCTTGTTGGTAGTTATTCTTACCATTGCCAGTATTAACTATTTTATTAATGGATTTACCTAATTGGCCATTTTTACCAGTAACGAGTATTCTCATAACTATTAACTACTCAAACAAATCTTCAGCATTCGCTAAAGATGGGTGGATTTTATCTTTATCTGAGAGTTGTAACTCTTCTACTGATAATTGCCAATCAATTTTAAGTTGAGCATCATTAAAAGCAATGCCTCGATCATGCTCAGGTGCGTAGTAGTTATCTACTTTGTAAGCAAAGGTAGCGCTATCACTTAATACAATGAAGCCATGTGCAAAGCCGTGCGGCACAAATAACTGATGCTTGTTCTGTGCTGTTAGTTCTACAGACACATGCTGGCCAAAGGTAGGGCTAGATTTTCTAATATCAACTGCTACGTCCAACACACTACCCTCTATCACTCTAACTAACTTTGCTTGAGTATAAGGTGGTAGTTGATAATGAAGACCACGTAAAACGCCTTTAGTTGATTTAGATTCATTATCCTGTATAAAATTAACTTGGTATCCGATAGCCTCTTCAAATAAATCTTGCCTAAAGGTTTCTACAAAGTAACCTCTGTCATCACCATGTATAGTGGGCTCAATAAGTATTACATCTTCAATTGACTGAGGGGTAAACTTCAATTCACTTCCTCTGCACGTCTCAGTAAGTATTGTCCGTATTGATTTTTAGCTAAGGGTTGAGCTAGCTCTATGAGTTGTTCTTTATTAATGTAGCCTCGCTCAAAAGCAATCTCTTCAATGCAGGCTACTTTTAGGCCTTGTCGTTTTTCAATAGTTTCAATAAAGGTTGAGGCTTCTAATAAGCTTTCGTGGGTGCCAGTATCTAGCCAAGCATAACCTCTACCCATAAGTTCAACGGTTAGACGTTCTTCACTTAAATATATTTGATTAACCGTAGTAATCTCTAACTCACCTCTATCAGAGGGTACAACCTCGACAGCTTTTTTAACCACATCATTCGGATAAAAATATAATCCTGTTACTGCGTAGTTGCTTTTTGGGTTATCTGGCTTTTCTTCAATACTAAGTGCCTTACCTGTGGAATCAAAATCAACCACCCCATAGCGCTCAGGATCATTAACATGGTAACCAAATACAGTTGCCATGTTTTTATCTTTAGCATTACTAACAGCGTTAGCCAACATATCAGTCATACCATGGCCATAATAAATATTGTCACCTAGAATCAAACAAGCGTCGTCATTGCCAATAAAGCTTTTGCCTAGGATGAATGCTTGAGCTAAACCATCAGGACTAGGTTGTACAATATATTCAAACTTCATGCCAATATCAGAGCCGTCACCCAGAAGCTGTTCAAATCGAGGTAAGTCCTCAGGAGTGGAGATGATGAGCACCTCTTGAATGCCAGCCAGCATTAAAACCGACAAAGGGTAATAAATCATTGGTTTGTCGTAGATTGGCATCAGCTGTTTTGATACAGCTTTAGTAAGAGGATAGAGGCGTGTACCTGAGCCGCCTGCTAGGATTATTCCTTTCATGATAAGTTTAACATTTTCCAGGGAGTCCCCATGTTTTTGGCTTTCCAAGAAGTAGCCAGCTTAAAACCACGACTCTATCTATTAACTTATTGCGCATTCTGATATTTAGACCAAGTGTTAGAATGGTAACTATTAGATAAAAGCAGCCATCAACAATAAGTTTTGGAATGTTCCATAAGTATAAAATTATGACAAAATATGTAGGCATAGTTTTACGCCAAAATAATAATCTTGATCGAAAGAACTCAATTCTAGAGCCATGATAAACAGATTTAGTGCTATCGCCACCAATATGCATAATTTTAATATGTGGTGCTGTTAGTACTTTCCAGCCATTTTTCGCTATCCTCATACACCATTCGGTTTCTTCAAAATAAAAAAAGAAATCATCGTCCATCATTCCTGCAGATTCGATTGTTTCTTTTCGTACGGCAAGGCATGCGCCACGCAATGTGCCAACTTCATGAATGGTTTTATATCTTTCAGGAGTTCTTAAGCGTCCAATCGAATCCAGCTCAGATAGAAATGTAGGGGTTTTGGAATATGATCCAACCATATTTTTTTTTGCATCTATTAATTGTCCGCCAATAATTCCAGATTGTGGCGAATTATTGAAAATTTCTTCAAACTCATCCAGGCATTTTTCAGGTAATTTTATATCATTATTGCAAAGTAGAAAGTACCTGCCATTGCCTGAAAGCATTGCTTGATTGCAAGGAAAAGCGTAACCAGTATTACATGTATTTTTAATAATTTTAACGTCTTTATATAAACTATTTTTTTCAATTTTGTCTATTGATCCATCGGCGCTATTGTTATCGATAATAATCACTTCATCGTTACTAGATATATCTGCCAAAATACTGTCCAATACACGCATAAGCCTTTTAAGTCCATTTCTATGAATAATGGCTATCGTGAATCGTGTTGTCATATAAAATTCATACTTTATAAAATAAATTTATTATAAAGCATGATTAGTGGACATAAGGTGTTTGATTGTTTTCCTTTTTACAATGAGCTGGATATTTTAGAAATAAGACTTAATGTGTTAAATGAAGTTGTTGATTATTTTATTTTGGTTGAATCAACAAGAACATTTTCAGGAAAAAAGAAAGAGCTTGTTTTTGATAAAAATAAAGATAGGTTTAGTGAATTTAAACATAAAATTCGACATGTGGTAATTGATGACTCTGAATATGATTCAGATGTCGGGGTGTAGCAGCGTGAGTTTGATCAAAAAAATGCAGTTTTTAGAGGCATTGATGATTGTTCCGATGATGATTTTGTAATTGTTTCAGATGTTGATGAAATAGTTAATCCAGATGCAATAAAGCACGCAATTGAAAAAAGTTAGCGTAATAAATATATATTTAAGCAGGGTTAGAGCCAAAAGCCCCGTGCCCAATATTTGAAACATCCCCCAGCTCAACCAGCTATACATAGGTGGTTGAGGGATCGGATAGCCTAAAAGTAACTCTTGGGAAAGTCGAATTTGTTCGGCGTCATCGACTTGAAGAGTGTGGCTAAAAAAAATACGCATTAAAAAATGAATAATAAGATAGAATGATATCCAAAATAATAAATAAAATGATTTTTTATTATTCGTATTCATAATTTTAATTATTATTAGGTTTCTTTTAGCAATAGAACTATTATTTGTTTTTTAATACCCAGGCCACATTCCAGCTATTAAAATCGGGGTTTTTATCGCTTAACCAATTGTGCTTTGCTTCAATACTAAATCCGTATTTCTCACACAGCATCTCAAGTTCAGTATCAAAAAAATATCTCATAGTATGAAGTTCTTTCTTCTCTATTGAGGTACCATCTTCTTTTTTCGTTACAAAAATATTAAAATTCACATCGACTGTATTTAACTGCGCATGTATCTTTGATTCGGCTATTCTAGTTACTTTGATATGCTCATCTTCCAATCTTTTGATTGTAGTTTTCGGTAAATCAGTTAAAACTGCAGGCCCGTACCAAAAGTCAAAAATAAATAACCCACCCTCATTCAAATGATCTCTAACGTTAGCAAAAACTTTATCTAATGCGGCATTAGTGCTTTGATAACTCATCACATGAAAGAGCGATACAGCAGTATCAAATTTTTGATTAAGATATAGTTGAGTGATATCTGACTGGCTAAATGTTAGCTTATCCTTTTTATCTTTTCTTCTACTCTCTGCAACCTCTAACATTTCTTTGCTAATATCAACACCATGAACCGTATAGCCTTTATCACATAACAGTACATCATGCTTGCCTGTGCCACATCCCAAATCAAGAATTGTTTTAACATTCTGACTATGGCCCTTAATCAGGCTGTCAATATAATCAGCCTCAGCGAAGTAATCTTTGTCTTGATAGAGTAAGTCATAGTATTGTGAGTATAAATCGCCAAACTGATTCATAGCAAAACCTCATGTAATGCTTTAGAAACTTCTATTGCCTGATCTTGTGTTAATGCGAGTCCACTTGGTATATAAAATCCTGTTCTATAAAGTTTTTCACTATTAGGTAGTTTATCTTGCAAAAATAATCCAGCCTGGTTAAAAACAGGTTGCTGATGCATAGGGTAAAAAAATGGCCTAGTCCCAATTTTATACTCTCCAAGTTCTGACATAATCTGGTTGGCAGTTTTAGGATGGACATCCTTTAAGGTAATTGCATATACCCAATAAATATTTTCACAATAATTGGTTGATTTGACCGGAAGATTTATCATGTCTAAATCTTGTAAAAGACCATTATAAGTCTTGCCAATCCATATTTTCTTTTCAACAATTTGATCAATTCTTTCTAGTTGAGCAACACCTAGTGCGGCTTGCATATTCGTCATTCTATAATTAAAGCCAATCTCGTCATGTATGAATCTTTGATCACCAAAACAAAGGTTTCTCAAGCTTTTTGATCTTTTACCTAGTAAGTCATCATTACATAAAACCATTCCACCTTCACCGGTTGTTATATGCTTATTAGGATAAAAACTAAAAATACTTATATCGCCAAAACTACCACACTGATTGCCTTTATAAGTCTGCCCTATAGCCTGTGCCGCATCCTCTATAATTTTTAAGTTATATTTTTTTGCTAGATTTATAATTGGATCTATATCAACAGTTAACCCAAAAATATGAACAATCATGATGGCTTTTGTTTTTGGAGTAATCTTAGATTCAACATCTTTCACCCTCATGTTAAAGGTTCTATATTCACTATCGATAAGAACTGGTTTAATGCCTAATTTAGTTAGCGCTTGGGCACATGAGATAATTGTAAACGAAGGCATGATCACCTCATCACCTTCTTGTAATTCTAATGCTGATACAGCAATATCAAGAGCAGCTGTGCCACTTGCACAGGCGGTGGCATGTTTTCTTCCTACGTAGTGGGCCATTTGACTTTCAAATTTTTTAACAAATGGGCCTTCCGAACTTATCCAATTGGTATCAATACACTCATTTAGATATTTTTTTTCGTTGCCATCCAGTAATGGCTCATTAACCATTATCATTACTTTAATCTCACCTGATTATCTGCAATTGGATTAAATCTTGTTTTATCTTTATCGCCAGCATATGGACCTTGTTTTACTTCGATAATTTCACTATCTTCGAGCATGTAAAATCCATGTCCTCCGCCCGAAAGCAGCACAACATCTCCTTGGTTTAGTATGCGACTTTCCAGGTAGTTTTTGTCGTCACTAAAATAATCAACCCTCACCTTTCCACTTTTAATAAAAAGCACTTCTTGAGTGTAACTCACCTCTCGTTTGACTGGATTATGAACGTGTGGCGGAATGACATAGCCCTTCTCTCTGTTCATGTATGCCAACTGTTGAGAGAAGTCATCAGGAGTGAAAAATTTTATACCTTCTGCATTGTATTGAGATCTAATAATTACTGATATTAGCTGCTCATTATGTAGAATGTTTTCTATCATATTATTTTTTTTAGCTTTTTAATAGTAACACTACCTTCTATGGAAAATTCATTTCTTACAAATGGTATGGAGAAATATTTTAAAAATGATGGAATTTTTCTAGACTCATCTTTGAGAATATGATCGACAATAGTATTCCAATCTATATATGAATGTTGTTTTAGGCTGGAGGTGCATATGTTTTCGATAGTTTGATTCATTTCATCTGAAGAATGACATAGTTTTGAATATTTAGATAAGTAAATATCTTTATGATACCCTTGGTTAATAGCAATAATTGGTATACCCAATGTTGAAGCATCTAAAATACTTATTGCACCCTCATCTTTTCCAAAATACAATACATAGTCACACTTAATCATATTATTTTCATAATCTTTAACATTGAAGTCGTTGTTAAAATAGTCGTATGATAATGACTTATTGGCCTTAATAATATCTTTAAATCCAGATCCCATAATAATTACATGAATATTTTCTGGAAGGCTGTTTGCAATGGATAGAAATTTTGCAATTGCTTTATCGTCTTTGCGCTCATCCGGATATAAATTAGAAAAAATGCCAAATGTAATTTTCTTGCAATCATCTGAACTATTAAAATGTATGGATTTTGGAATTTGAACAATAGCATTGTCTATTCCTGTATATCTTTTTATCAATTTTTTCGTGGATGTTGACATGGTTACAGAAAAAGCATTTTTTCTTGAAAGTCTAATTAGTCTAAATGCCTTATGATATCTATCAATATGAGTAACGTACACTATGTTGACGGCATTTGGAATAATCTGGGCAGATAAGTATATAAAGTGAATATATATATCCTTACCAGGATCGCCTAAACCTACTTTAAACGATACGTTAAATTTTTCTTTATTGCGGTCTATCTCGTCATAGCATTTTCTAGCTAATACTTCCAGAATCCATCCGGTAGTGTCCAAAACAATTTGTATAGTTTTCTTCATGTTTTATAAGGTTTTTTTGTACAAGGCGATATATTGATTAATTGTATTTGAGCAGTCAAAAAGTGAAACCTTATCTTTAATATTTTGACTCTCTATAACAATATCTTTATTTATAGCTTTGTTTAAGGCTGCTGTTAATGCAGAGCTATCACCAGTTTTAAACATAATGCCGTTAATGCCGTCATCAATTAATTCCTTATTTGCGATTAAATCACTTGTAATCACGATTTTACCAGCTGCCATACCTTCCTTGATTACGCCACTTGAGCCTTCACCACTAACGGAGGGGCATACGACATAATCACTATTCAAATAGAAGTCTTCCACATCTTTTCTAGCGCCATAAAATGCGGTATTCTGATCAATTTCAAGAGATTTAGTAAGATCTTTCATTGGTTGTAATAATTCCCCATCACCCACAAGGTGAAGCACTATATTTTCATGATTATTGACCAGATTTGAAAATGCCTTGATTAGTACATCCACGCCTTTTTGGCTAGAAAAGGCGCCAACATAGACTATATTTATATCGCCATTTTTATCAAAAATAGTCTGATTTTTAGATTTATTGAATCGCTCAATATCCACGCAGCTATGAATGGTAAATGTATTGCTGAAATATTGCTTCATATAATTGCGTATGTCTTCGCTGACGCATACGTGGGCGTCAATATTTTTATATTTAAAATACCTTGATAAAAACTTAATTGGGTACGAAACTCTTCTAGTGTGGAAAATGGTGCGAGATTTATGAAAACGACTACCGAGCTTGGCTGAGTGGCTATCGTGGCAGTGGATGATAGTAGGCTTAAAGTCTTCAACTATCTTTTGTACTTCTTTATGGGTTGCAGATGATAATTCTCCACTAAATTTGAATCCACCAAATTTTTCTTCATTATTATTTTTGCACAGTTGATGTAGTTCACCTGCTTGATTAGCTAAAAAGAAACTTTCAATATTGTGATTTAGCAGACCTTTATGTAGAGTTAGTGCTTGACGCTGCCCACCTCGCCACTCAAGCCCAGTATCGATGTGTAAAACCCTCATTTAGCTTTCCATAATGACCAAAGTTTAAAATATTTTAAGGTGGAGCTAAAGCCAGATAATATGGCCAAAATAAAACCCTCTTTCCCATCAAGAAAGCCTTTTTTAATAAGATACATTTTTATAAATTTAACAATACCACTAAGCACAGCATATATAAGTGTTGACCTCTTTCCTTTATCGAATAACTTTTGCGCCCCTAGTTGAGTGTAGAGATTAATTTTGCTAATATGGCTGCTGATAGACTGGTATGGGTAATGATATAAAAGAGCTTGAATGGTAGATGCATTCTTGCTATCCATTACTACTGATTCATGAACACTAGTATCATTAAAATTACCATATTTTTTATTAAAAAGTCTTAGTGGATAGTCAGTTTGCCACCCAGAGTATTGAATGCGTTTTTTCAAATAATAAGAAACTCTCTTAATATTAAATGCATGAAATTGTGTCGATTGAACCAATTCTAAAATTTCATCTTTAAGATTGACACTCACTTCTTCATCGGCATCAATTGATAAAATCCAATCATTCATAGCAGCATTAACGCCAATTTGTTTTGTACGACCAAACCCCAGCCACTCAGTTTCAATAATTTTGCAATGATAATTTTTGCAAATTTCAAGTGTTCCATCGGTAGATCCAGAGTCTACAACAATAATCTCATCAGCCCACTTAACTGACTCTAGGCATCGTTTAATATTAGATGCTTCATTTTTTGTAATAATGGAAATAGACAGTTTATTCATGCTTTTTTAGCAACGCAAATTATGTAGTCAGATAGTGCTAGTTTTTTAATTATTTTAACCAATAGAAAGTTAAAAATATTAACCTTTCCATTGGTGATCTCACTCGGCCATGACTCAAAATGCACAGTTTCAAACCCTGATTTTGCAAGAATAGTTTTTAAACTTTGTCTATCAAAAGCATAAATATGGGCGGGAAATCCAAAGTGTTTGTAGCCTTTTTTTAATCCTTTTTTGTGTAAAAATCTTTTAAACCTTGTGCTAATTCCGCCATGATGAGGGACATGGATAAATATATATCCACCTTGTTGCATATGGCTACCGCACTCAGTTAGAACCTTTATTGGATCATACAAATGTTCCAAAACATCCAACAACAGTACGCCGTCAAATTTGATATTAGATTGATAGCTCTCTAATTGCATGTTATGAACTTTAATACCGGTTTTTTCTTTGGCAATTTTTGCACCAACAGAGCTTATTTCTACCCCTTCAGAACGATATCCATTTTCTTCTAATAATTTAACTGTTAGTCCAATATCACAGCCAACATCTAAAACAGACGAACCTTTGTTTAAGAATTTTTTTACAAGTTTGACGTTTTCTTGCACTAGATAATAATGCAATTCTTTATTATTTTTCCAGCTTTCATAACTCCAGTTATCGTACTTGGATAAGTCCTTCCAGTCATCACCCTCATATAGTTGTAGTAACTCCTTTTCAATCAGTCTGGGCGATGCATATTCGATATTGCAGTTTAGGCATTTGTAAAAGCCAATACCATCATCCCGTTTATAAATTAACGTATTGTTTGTATTACTTTCACAGGTGGGGCAGTTAACCTTTTCATATTTACTATTCATGATATTTTTTTATAAGCATTAAGCGTTCTATTTGCTGTATTTTCCCAGCTAATCATCTGAGATTTTTTAAATCCATTTTCTGATATTTTAATGTGTAATTCCTGTTTTTCAGCAAGTGTTTGAATACCTTGTGATATTTCTTTTGAGTTTGTTGGATCGTTAAGAATAATAGCTTCATCCTTATCCAGGTGTTCGCTAAATCCGCAGTATTTAGCGCTACTTACAATAACTGGCAATTTGTGTGACATCGCTTCAAGCACAACCATGCCGTAGGTGTCACCAAGTGTGGGATGGATAAAAGCATCAGCCACGGGATAGAGTTCGCTCATATTTTTAATAACGCCTATGAAGTGTGTATTGCTATGTACAGTAGGTGAGTTTATTTCAATGGCTTTTGGATTGCCACTGCCCGCAACAACAATATGAATGTCTTTATTGTTGAGTATTTCCAAAGCCTTAATAATGGCCGGTAGTCCTTTTCTTTTAAAGCCATGGGCAACAAAAAGCAGAATAAATGCAGATTCTGGAATGTGATATTGCTCTCTAAAATTTTTACGTAATTTGGCTATTTTTTCATCACTAGTTGGCTGAATTTCAATACCAGGATGGGCGATAGTAATATGGCTTTTAAGTTTGGGGTAGCTTTCTAAAATATTACGAGATAAGTATTCAGATACGCTAATAAAATGCCGATTGGGTAGCAGCTTCATTTGTTTATTTTCTAACCATAAGTAGGCTATTTTTCTAGGACTTAGCAGGGTGTTTGCCCAGCGTAATATTTTTCTAATACCTTTGACCTGAGTCCATTTTGTTTTAACGCAGGGCACATGAAGAGTGTAAATGTTAGCATGGGTCGCCATATCGTGAGAGTGGACAATATCAAACTTACCCTGTGTGGCGCGTTTAGTTAGATATGAGAATAATAACTGATTAATATATCTTGGCTTGTTCAACCATTGAGGTATTTGGTGAAAGGTGATATTCTTTGATGATTCGGAGTTATGCTGTGAAAAAACATGAACTTCATGAGCTTTACTCAGTCTATTAGTAAGCTCTACGCAATAGCGCTCCGCGCCGCCGCCAGAGCTACTAAAGTTGCGGATTAGTACAGCAACTTTTAGTTTTTTTTCAGGCATGGTTATCTTCGTACTTACTAAGAATTTTCATTAAAAATAAGTGAAAAAAAGTGCGATGTGTAATTGGCACTCTTGATAAAGTTAGCAAGTCATCACCATGCACTACACGTCCACGATTAACCGTGGTTGCGGTGCTGTATCCTGCATCTTTGGTAATGGCGATAATTTCATCATTGTAATTACCATAAGGATAGCAAAAATGACTAATCGAGCAATCAAACTGTCTTTCAAGATCAAGCTTAGATTGTGTAATCTCTTTAGTTGCTGTTTTAATGTCACTTTCAGTAAGTCGTATATGATTTTGAGTGTGTGATCCAATTTCCATGCCATTATTGATCCACTCTTTAATTTCATTTTCATCCATTAAAGGATTTTCATCAATGCCTTTTTTAAGATCCCAATGATTGATGCCACCAATATTTTGGCTGATAATATAACAGGTTGCACTAAATCCATTTTTTTTTAGAATTGGTAGCGCTTCTACCAGATTATTTTTAAAACCATCATCAAAAGTGATACCCACAACCTTGCCAATTTTTTTACCCGTCAAGTAGGGCTGCAACTCTCCTATACTAAGCCCTTGATAGCCCATTATTTTTAAAAGCCACATTTGCAATTTAAATAATTTTGGCGGTACGTGTAAGCTGCGCATGACAGTGCCTTTTGGCATAGCTGCGATACTGTGATACATAAGGATAGGAATGGGTTTTTGTAGCATTCGTCGATTATATCAAATATATTGAATCATGCATTTATAATAAGCCCCTATGAAGATATTAATTGAACTTCCAACTTGGTTGGGAGATTGCGTAATGGCAACGCCAGCGATTGAAAATATCGTAAATTTTAACAATGACGTGCAAATCACATTTATTGGCTCTTTTGTATCGATTGAAGCGCTGAAAAATCATCCAAAAGTTATTAAAACAGTGGTTTTAGATAAGAAATATAGAGTTTTATACAAAACTGCAAGAAATTTAGGCGAATTTGATGTATTTTTCTCGTTTAGAGGTTCACTTCGTACAAAATTTCTGAAATTTTTAATATCAGCCAAAAACAAGTATCAATTCGATAAAAACAAGTATCAACACCGTCATCAAGTAGAAAAATACAACGATTTTATCAATGACAGTCTAGATATTAATTTTCCACCAGGAAAATTATTGCTAACCACCACCAACTCTCAATCATCAACTCAGAAGACTGTCGGTATCAATCCTGGTGCATCGTACGGCAGTGCCAAACGTTGGTATCCTGAAGAATTTGCTAAAGTGGCTAGTGAATTATCAGATCGGTATGATATAGTGATTTTTGGCGGGCCGGGTGAGGTGGATATTACCCTAGATATTGAAAAATCATTGCTCGAGAAAGGTGTTAAAAATTATCAAAACTTGGCAGGCAAAACCACCATTCCAGAGTTGATTAATCATATTTCTAATCTTGATTTATTTATCACGGGTGACAGCGGCCCGATGCATGTAGCGGCGGCTTTTGAAGTGCCAACGGTGGCAATTTTTGGCCCAACTAAAGACGATGAAACATCGCAATGGATGAATGAAAAAAGTTTAATTGTAAAGAAAAATCTAGATTGCCAGCCCTGCATGAAGCGTACTTGCCCATTAGGGCATCATGATTGCATGAAGCTCATTAAAGCAGTAGACGTACTGGATTCGGTTAAGTCCCTCTAAAGAAAAATCTTCAACGACTAAATTCTAGGTCAATTAAATGGCAAATCGTATGCCCAATAACAATATGCATTTCTTGAATGCGTGGAGTATCCTCAGCAGGAACGACTAAGTTAATATCGCAAACAGTATTCATTTCGCCACCATCTCGGCCACTAAAACCAATGGATTTGCATCCCAGTTCGTTTGCAAGTGTTAGTGCGCTAATCACATTGCCACTACTGCCACCGGTGCTAATACCAATGACCACATCACCCTTATTTGCTAATGCCTCTACTTGACGATCAAACACATGGCTATAGCCATAATCATTACCAATCGAAGTTAGTGCTGAAG
>Ga0233447_1002469_pt1 | contig 13123 bp, 12 predicted proteins | sample SI_124_October20_3_FD_183014 | JGI IMG/M metagenome (GOLD analysis project Ga0233447, IMG submission 183014) | Seawater microbial communities from Saanich Inlet, British Columbia, Canada - SI_124_October2016_135_MG | ecosystem: Environmental > Aquatic > Marine > Inlet | place: Canada: British...
TTGTAACATTGAAAACACCAAAAATCACACGAAATCAGCATAAAAAGAACTGTTTTCCTCAAATTAAAAATTTTTTAGTTAATTTGTTCAAAATTCCTTTAGATCGAAACAGTCCGTCTTTCTAAGATCTCTATCTAAATTGTTTTCTGAAATAATCTCAGCAAGTCCTGATATTACACTTCTTTTACAATCATCATTTAAATGACTCCATTGAGGTTCTTTGGTAAAAGAGACTAGACAGCTTGCGGCATTCTTTCTAAGATCTCTATCTAAATCGCGTCTTGAAACAATTTTAGTAAAATTAGCTGTTACTAAGCTTCTAACTTCAAGATCTAAACTATTCCATGAATCTTTTTCTACTAAGGAGAATATGAAACTGCAGGCAGAATTTAAAATTTTCATATCGACAGTATTTTCAATAATAGAACCTGTTTTTATTAAAAATTTCTTTTGAAAAGCTAAACTTGATGGAGCATTTGCAGATAACTTAAGCCAAGCGTAAGTTTCTTTTGTTATATCGACTACACGGCTCACTCGGTCTTTAAGAGCATCTATCGAAAAAGCACCTGTTATAAAAGAACCTATTCTTCCTATAAAACTTAGAGTTTTGTCATCCGATGTTTCTTTAGAAGGAATTTCTAATTTTGTATGAGCCTGTGTTCGTGATATAGAGCCAACTTTCATGTTATTGCCTTGTTTATTAAATTAATAAGACAATTATAACATAAAAATTATTTTAATAAAATTAATTATTTTAATAATTATTAATTAAGTAATACTTAAACGCTTTATAGATAAATGTTTGTTTTAAAAAATAAACTGTAATTTGCATCATCAAAAACTTTGTAAATAAAGCTTAATTTTTCACAATTTTTTGTTACAGTAATTTATTTTATTTAGGTAAGTTTCACTAAGTCTTTTATTTTAGCAGACTTATGTTAGACTTAAAAACTCTTAACGAATTCAAATAATTTACATTTAACAGTTTAACTATAGTTAAATTAATTTTGTAAAACATATAATTAAATTGAATTAAAATTATGATTATTATAATAATTAATTAGAGAGTTTTGTTGGTTTATAATATAAAAAATGGTGGTAATTTTGAAACAACAACTAAAGTCTTCTTTGAATGTTCATGAAGCCATAGATAACCTTTCTACTTTACTAGATCTGGAAGTAGATGTTAGGACTCCGATAGGAGTTTATGATGAAAACAGATTTATTTTAAAAGAAGATAAGTTAACTACAACTAATGTTGTTTGGCTTTATCCCGATAATTATAAAGAGATTATACTTCATATAAAGAATACTTATCTGTCTTTATTCGAATATCTTAAAGGTATTTATGATAGTGAGTTTACAGATTGGTCTGATATTAGAACCAAAAAAGGGTTACAGGCTATTTTAGTTATGGCAGGGGAAGTTGTTCATAATATGGATAACTATTTTGCTTTAGCAGAAAATGCTGAGAAAATAAAAGGTATTGCAGATCTCCCTGAATATAAGAAGCTTCAAAATTTCTATGTTAAAAAACTGTCGAAGAAATTTGAAGGTGGGTTAGAAGGGGATAAACAATGGCAAGAGCAGTGGGGAGAGAATGAAGACAGTCTTATTTTAGACATAGAAAAAATGGGGTTAAAAGATTTTGAAACAATCAAAAAAGATAAAGAATATGAACTGTTTTATATACGTAATGAAGATGAAAAACCTTTCTTTAGCGCAGATCTTTTAAGAAACATCAAACTTATTTGTGATTTTGATGAAACTTCTGAAATGGGTTTTCAAGAAGATCCTCTTTTAAGAATCAGATTTATCTTTGATAAGGATTTAGCTGTTTCTAGCAGACAAATCCTAGATATAGCTAAAGAAGAAATACAAAAGTTTTATAAAAAAAGAGAAAGTTTTATAAAAAAAGAAGTATCAGCTCTTTTAAATAAGTCTATTATGGCTTTAATGTTAGCTTCTAATCAAAAAAACATGGTTCAAAATACTTTCGGAAAAACATGTTCTGAGTATTTTACCGATTTTCATAATTTTTTAATAAAAGCTCTTGTTTGTGATGAATATCAAAAATTAATCTCCAACGAAAAAGATAAAGAAGATTTATTGTTACTTCAATTAGCTCATTCTCTTGTTAAAGGCTTTTTCACTCATCCAGGCGGTATCAAAGAAGAAATGATCGGATATATTCATCGTTTGATAAGAAAGGGGGAAGAGGTTAAACCAAAAGAAAATATTACTACAGAATCTATATGGGAACATTTACTAGATAATGATGATAGCATAAGAAAATTATTAAGGTTATTCCCTAACGGTCCTATGTTTAAAACATTAGATGTTTTAAGGGAAGGGGAAGAAGAATTCATAGCTTTTGAACCTATGTTGCAAGGTAACATTCCTTCCAAGTTGTATTCTTTTGATGTAGGGTCAAAGAAACTTGAGGTGATTAGAATGCCATCTCCTATAAGACAGGAAATTATTTCTAAAGCTGTTATTGTAGATGAATATAAGGAATTTTTAAGAACTTTAAATGAAAATAACAAGATGCATCTTGTTATAAATTTTCAAGATAGGACTTCTTGGAAAGAATTTGCTAGATGCAAAGCTTTAGAAACTTTACAAAAAAGTGCTGAGTTTGAAAAAAATATTACGGTAATAACTTTACCTAAAAGCACAGATTTCTATTATCAAATAGAAGAATATCTTCAATTGAATAATGTAAATGACTTTTTCAAATGTTTTGAAGATCAGCTTTTTAGTGAAGATGATTTTGGTTTTTATATACCTAAACGATTAGATCTAAAAGCTTTTGTTTTAGATGCTTTTAAAATGATTCATAAAAACTTTTTTTCTAGTAAAAATGTACTTTCTAGGAAAAATAGAATGGATTTTGTAGAGATTTTTTATGACTTGTTGATTTTAAAAGCTATCGATATTTTAAAACCTGATTATATTAGTTTTGTTTGTAAGGATTCTTTAGATATTGGAGCTGTTCAGTCAGCAGAGGTATTTGCTTTTACTAAGATGATTACAAGTTCTATGACAGAAGAAGATAAACAGCTTTTATTATATCTTTTATATACTCCGGCTCTTTTAGTTAGAGAAAGATCTGTTGATTCTCAAAGATTAAATAGATCTATATCTTGCTTAGGCTTTGTAGACAGCTGTCTTAGAGAAAAAGATAAAAAGAACAAACAAGATATTGCTAAATTATATACTTCGGATTTTTTAGAAAATCTTAAAATTAATTAAGATTTTCTACCAGATCTTCATTGTATAACTTAACAGAATCTAACAATTCTTCAACTTGTCTTAAAAGCTCAGCAAAATCTTTTTTGAAAAGGGTGTTGTTTAGTATCTTCTCTTTATCTTCCACATTTTGAGCTTTTTCTAATAAAATTGATAGTCTGGCTAAAGATGTTGTTATATTGTCTGTTTCTGTTTGAAAATAGTTTTTAAACTCGTCTGGAGTTTTTAAAGCAGTTAAAAGATTGGCTTTTTTAGTTCTAATTCTTTGCCAATGCTTATCGTATTGGAATAGCAAACCATAATGGTTGATATCGTTCATTAAAGTGTCTACTTTACTAAGAATTGCAGTTACTCGAAGATATGCGTCACTATCTTTAACTAGTTTGCCTATAGTACCTCTTCCGTCAGCTATATCCTGGGTTATTATATTAAGATTGGCTAAGACTTGCCTTCCATCTGAATTCAAAGAATAGCTTGTGCCTACGAAATTATCTAAGATTATGTTTAGTTTTCCAATGGTATCATTATCTTGCATTTCTTCTAAAGCTGAGCGTAGTAGTTTCATGTTGTCTCCAAAAGAATCTGTCGAATCTTTTAAAGAAAAGATCAATTCTTCTTTGTTAACAGTAGCTATTGCTGTTTCTATTTCGCTCATAGCTCCTTCGAAAGATGTAACAGCACCAGAAAGATTGTTTTGATTTTCTAAAAACCATTTATCAAAATCAACAACTGCTTTGCTGATATTTTTAGCTACCCCTGCCATTTCGTGAAGGACACTTTCTATAGGGTCAACTGCTTTTCCATATATAATTTCTTTATCTTTTACAAGAATAGGCTTTTCTCCTTTTGGAGGAGCTTTAGGTGTTATTGATATTGTTTTTTCTCCCAAAAGACCGGTTGTTTTAATGCTAAGTTCATCACAAGTATAAACGTGTGCACTTGAATCCATTTTTAATGTTAATTCATAGAAATACACTCTTCCTAAAGAATCTGTTTGTTCTTCTCTTGCATTTTGAATTTCTTTAATAGAGATAACTTCTCCGACAGGTCTTCCTGCAAGTTTCACTTGAGCACCTACAGTTACTCCTGAAATATTGGAAAACCTTACATGTAATATTTCTTTTCCATCACCGATTTTAGGTTCCATAAATAAAATGATCGATACTGATATAACTATAGCGACAACTACAAATAAGCCTATTAGTATGTTTTTAAATTGATCGCTCATTTTTGTTCTCCTCCGGCTCGAGCTCGGGTATGATGTGTTAAAGTCTCTTTTAAAAATGAAATAACAGGATCGTCAATTTTCATAAAGTTTTCAGGTGTATCTATATGAATTATTGTTCCATCTTGGTGAAGTGCTAGTCTGTCAGCTACATATAAAGCTGAATGCAAGTCATGGGTAACTATGATGCTGGTTCCTTTTAATTCATTTTGAGTTTTTACTATTAATTCATTGATTTGTTGTGCAGTAAGAGGGTCGAGTCCTGTAGTAGGCTCGTCATATAGTAATATTTTCGGTCTGTAAACGATTAAGCGAGCAAGACCTGCTCTTTTTTTCATTCCGCCGGATAAATCTGATGGCATTTTATCTTCTGTATTTTCAAGACCTACCATTGCTAAAGCTTCTGTAACTTTTTCTTTTATCTCTTTTGGGGGATATTTTTTGCCTGTTTCATTATTTCCATGTTGATTTAGATAAAAAGCTGTATTATCGGCAATATTCATAGAATCAAAAAGAGCGGCTCCCTGAAATAGCATGCCCATATTTCTCACAGCTTTATAAAGTTCATTTCGTTTTAAATTTGAGATAGTTACTCCATCAACTTCAACAGAGCCTTTATCAGGTTTTTCTATTCCTATAATTTGTTTTAACAATACACTCTTGCCAACTCCAGATCTCCCTAAAATAGCAAGAATTTCACCTTCTCGAACCTCAAGGTTAAGTCCTTGAAGAACTTCATTATTGCCGTATTTTTTCCATAAATCTTTTATCTTTATCATTAGAATGTGTCTACTGTTAGTTCCTGATGTATTGAGTTTAAAGCTATTGTTAATAAAAAGTCCCAGACAAGTATCATAATGTAACTTATAACGACGCTATGGGTTGTAGCTTTGCCAACTCCAGCCGCTCCTCCTCTTGTTCTCATCCCTTTAAAACAACAAATAGTCACTAAAAGAACTCCAAAGACAAAAGATTTTATTATGCCGGTGAATATATCAAAAAAAGAAATATGAAGTGGCATTGGATCAAAGTAAGTATTAGTAGGCATGCCAAAGTAATAATGTGCTATAAAATAACCTCCAAAGATTCCCATAACAATACTAAACATAGTTAAAAGAGGTATCATTATTATTCCGGCAATAAATCTTGGTGCGACAAGATAACTATTAGGGTTAATTGCCATAGATCGCAAAGCATCGATTTGTTCTGTTACCCTCATAGATCCAAGTTCAGCACACATAGCAGATCCAATTCTACCGGTAACCATTAATGCTGTTAGCACAGGCCCAAGCTCTGTTATCATTGCTTTTGCAACCATTATTCCGGTTATTCCAGCAAAGCCTTTATCACTTAACTGATAAAAAGATTGAGCTGCTAATACAGTCCCTGTTGAAAGACCTGTTATAGCTACAACGATTAAAGATAAAACTCCTATGTTGAAAAATTGCTCTCTTAAATTTGACCAAGAAGGTGGTTTCTTTGCAATAGAAACAGTAACTTCTATTATTAAGTTAATGTATTCACCAAGAGTTTCTAAAAATTGCAAACTAAAATTTTTAGCTTTGTCAAACATATCCTTACTGAGCCCACGTAATTTAAAGCTCATTGTAGAAAATATATATTTTAGGGTAAAGAAATTTGAAGGAATGTTAAAATCTTTTATTTGCAAAAAATAGATAGCTAAAAGATTTTGACTTTAGCAATCTATTTAATTATACTGCAGCTCTTAAAAAAAGGGAGCTGGTTTTATGGCCACAGCTATTTTATCTAATTTGCCTTACGGATCTTATATTAATGCAACTAATTGTATAACAAAATATATCTCTAATAGATTTTTTAATCTTGTATGGAGAGTAGCCAATCTTATAGTAGGACAAGAAATTTTATCAAGAATAGGATCTCATTATAACCTTGTAATTAGTTCTTTTTGTTTTTTAGCTACCATTATAACTTTTCCTTTTGCAGCTACGACGACAACAGCTTTGCTTTTTAATAATGCAATAGCTCATCTGATATATGGTTCTTTAGACGCTCTTGCAGTTAACATACCTGTTATAAGAGGAATCTTAGCTGTGTGGATGTTGTTTTCTCCAACTGCTTTTGTCATAACTACTACTAATTGGATAAACTTGCTTCAAAAACATGTAATTTCTCCAATGTTTTTATAAAATTATTTTTTAAATCTCACATACAAAATTAATAAGAAGAATTTGTATGTGAGATTACTTATCTTATAATGCATCTTTTTTTTATTGTTTTTGTATGATTTTTACTTGATATTTTCGATTTTCAAAATATTGTATTGTCATAAAAGTTAAGCAAGAAAAAAGCAATGTTATAACTTCTTTGGCAATAGGTGGAGAATAAATTCTAAACAAACAAAAACCAACAGCTCCAACTATCATTGAATATATTGCAGCGTTAAAGAAAAGTTTCTTTTTTGATAATATTCCAAATATTATAGGAACAAAAAATACACTTACTGAAAACTCGTACGCCTGGATGAAAATAGAAACTATATTATCAAAATAATAAGAAAAACTCATCGCTAAAATTCCTACTGCAAAAGTAAGAGATCTTGATAAGAAAATGTTATTATTATTTCTTATCTTTTCAAAATCATAAGATAGGTTAGAAGATATAGAACATAAAAGGGAATCCGCTGTGGATAAAACGACCATCAAAAATGCACTAGCAAATAATGATGATATCGTTGGAGTTGTAACTATTTTTATAACAGTTAAAAGAACATCATCATTTATAGATATGTTTAGATTTAATTTTTTTCCTAAAACACCTAAATATATAGCAAAACTACAAGATAACATAAGTAAAATAGCTGCGATAATTCCAGAAACAGCAAAAGCTTTAGAAGACTTGGCTGCAAAGCATCTTTGTCCCATATCTTGTTCTATTACCATGAACAATAGAGGCATTAATAAACAAGCTACCCATGATATATTAAAGCTAGAATAGCTTATCGGTATAGTAGGATCTAAGTTTGTATTTATATAAGTTTTAGAGAAGAAAAATACTAAAATAAAAATGCTTAATGTAAATAACATTTGTATTATATCAGTTTGAACAACTGCTTTTAAACCTCCCATTACAGTATATATAATAACGATTAACCAAAACCCTAAGAATATATAAGAATTATCAATGCCTAAAGAATAGAAAAATTTTCTAGCAGCTATACCTTGTCCAATTAATATAAAAAACAAAGTAATAACCGACAATATAGATGCTATTTTTCTAAGGTTTTTAGACCCGTAAATAACTTCAAAAAGTTCAGCTATAGTTTTTACGTTAAAACTTCTAAGTTTTTTTCCTATTCCTAAAGATAGTAATATTAACCCTAAACTTATTCCCATAGGGTAAAAGATAACAATCCATCCTTTAAAAAAGGCTTCATTAGCAGCTCCAACTAAAGACCCTCCTCCTAGTTGAGTTGCTAAAAGAGTCATAGAAAGAGAAAAAACACCTAGGTTTTTTTTACTTAAAAAATAATCGTCATTATTTTTTGCATCACTAAGAGTTTTCTTAGCTATGTAAAGATAAACAAAAGTAAAAAATATCAAAATAATAAATAATAAATAGCAATTCATAACAAACCTCTAATAATAAAAATTTTAAATAAAAAATAAAAATCAACTTTTAAAAATGTTTTAAAAGTTAAATGTGAATGAAAATTTTAATTAAGAATGATGATGACGATGATGGAAAGATATGAAAATGAAAGAGTTTAATAAAAAGTCTTTAGCATAATTTTTAATATTCATAATCTTTTTCCTCATAAGCCTTAAAAGGCTTCTAAAATGACAATTTAATGATAACTATATTAATCGATTTCTATCAAGTTTATGTTGATTTATTTTGATATGGACAGTAAATTTACTTTTCAAAAAAAATTAAGGGTTTATATGAGCTCAAGTATTCAGAGTGTTTCTAATGTTGGATTTGCTAGTAAAGTATATTCTTTTTCAGTATCTAGCGTAACAAAATTAACAACAATAATTAGTTCTGTTGTTTCAAGTACTTTTTTTTGTTTGAAGTCTGTTTTTCAAAGTCTTTTTAATCAAATGGGAACAGAAAACATAAAGACTTTTTTACCTGAAAAAGAATCTGCTAGTATCATTGGTTTTTTAAGATCAAAACAAACTACTTACCTAGAAAGAAAAAAAGCTTTAACAGATCTCTTTCAGTCAACGAAACGAGCTTGTCAAAATGGATTTGATATTTTTGGAAGAATATGTCATTTAGATGATAAATTAATAGACATGATGAAAAAAGGAACTATTGTTTTAGATGAAGATTTAATATCTAAAACTCTAGATGAGACTGGTTATCCTTTTCCAGTTACAGATTCTCTAGTAAAAGTTGTTTCTTCAGATACTGTGGAGTGTGCTTTAAGACTAAAACAACAAGGGTATAATCCTGCTGTTTTAAATTTTGCAAATGAAAATTATCCTGGTGGATTTGTAGAAGGTGGATCTTCAGCACAAGAAGAGTCTTTATTTAGAAGAAGTTGTTATCATTTATCTTTATACCCTTCTCAAAACACTTGTTTGAAAGCGCAATTAAGAGATGGCAAGTATAAAATTCCTGAATTTGGTTGCATATATTCTCCTAATGTACAGTTTTTCAGAACTACAGAGGGGAGTGGATGTCATTTTAAAAGACCAATCTGTTTAGATATGATTGCTTGTGCAGCTTATGATTTAGCTAGAGAAACAAGACCAACAGATTATCAAAATAAAACTAAAAGAAAAATAAGGTCAATATTAAGAGCAGCTCTAATTAATAGAAATGATTCTATTGTTTTAGGAGCCTTTGGTTGTGGCGCGTTTAGAAATGATCCTGTAGAAGTGACGAAATTATTTAAAGAGGTTTTACAAGAAGAGGAATTTGCTGTTGCTTTTAAAAATATATATTTCGCTATAAAAGAAGGACGTAGAACTGACAATTGCAAGCCATTTCATAAGGAGTTAGATGGGTTGAAAACAAGTCAATCGAGATGGTGGACTTTTTCTTGAGAGCGGCAAAAAGTTTCTCTAATACCAAAAAATGCTATTAAAAAAGCTAGTAAGAAAAGTATTGGCATTATAGATAAGCCTCTTAAAAAATCAGCTGTTGTATATATATAATTAGAATTTTGAAGAGTTTGGTTTGTATGCATTAAAGAACTTGCAAAAGGGGGGATTATAGCTCCCATAGCCATAATAGATGTGTTATTCAATCCAATAGCTGTTCCTTGCAAATTCTCTTGTATTTTCTCATTAATCATTGGAAAGGTTAAAGATTGACAACCTCCTGCGACGCCTGTTAATAAGAAAAGAGGATAGAGTAAACTTGCTTGATGGATAGGAATAAAAAGAATTATTAGTGTTGTTATAATTCCAATCAAGGGGCCTATTACTATAAAAGGTTTTCTTCTTTTTATTTTATCAGACATCTTACCTATTATTGGACAAGAAACGCCATAACCAAGCCAGATCATAGATATTATAGATGAAGCTGTTATATTGGAAAAACCTCTAGATTGCAAATAAGAGGTTCCCCAATAAGCTCCTAGAAGAGGAATGCTAACGTAACCTAGTCCCGCTGTTAAGATAAGAAACCAAATCTGAAAGTTTTTTAGAAGAGAAAAGATTCTTTTACCTAAAGGTTCTTTTGTAGGAATAAAGATTATAGCAGCAGGCTGACCTTTCGGTTTGTCTTTTAATATAAAAGCGATAAGCAAACATAAAACGAAGCTAAAGCCTCCAATAAATGATAAAATAAGTCTCCAGTTACCATTAACTTCTATGAGTAACAACGCTAGAGGGGCTCCTGCTAAAAGAGGCCCTACGGCCCCTAAAAATTGGGCAAGTCCTGAGAAAAAACCGATATGTTTTTGAGGAAACCAGTTTATAGCTAAAACAATAAGAGAAACAAACGCAAACGATGATCCAAAACCTATTAATACTCTGCCTAAAACCCCCAAATAAAAAGTATCTGTAAAACAAAATTGGAATACACCTAAACCACAAATAGCTGTAGCTAATATTAAAAAAGGTTTTACTCCAAATTTATCTACTAAGATACCAACTGGAATTTGCATGATAGCATAAGGAATATAATATGCAGCACAAAGTATAGAGAACTGTTCTGCATTTAATTTAAAATCCTTCATGATGTCATTTGCAATAGTTCCTAAAAATACTCTTAAAAAAAATTCTTCGAAAAAAAATAAAGTGGCTAGTAAAAAAACTATCAAACCAAATAAACGAATGATTTTTTCTTTACTCATTATTAGTTATATCCTCAGAATTTTCAAAATGTGATGACATCTCTACTTTTTTTAAGTATTTAGCTATTTGAATAATAGGTTCGCCTTCATTAATAAGAGGTAGATTTTTTTGAGATATTATAATTCCGTCAAAAGGAGATGTTATTTTACTTGTTTGTTTGCTTCCAAAAGGATCTGATACATGGGCTATCAATTCTTCTTTTTTTACATATGATCCATTTTTCTTAAACATTTGGCAAAGACCAGAACATGGAGAATATAACCATTGCTGTTCATCGATAAAAAGTGATTGGGATTCAGGAGATGTTTTTTTCTTTTTAGGAATCATATCTAGATAACGCATGATATTTAATATGCCTTTAAGACCTACTCTAATAGCTAAGCTATTTAATCTTAATGCTTCACCAGCTTCATATAAAAGAGTTGGAATAGAGTTTTCATGTTTTTCATTCATCAAAAATAGCAATCCTTTTGTGTCAGTGGTATTTAAAATAACTGGGGGATTGAATGCTGTTGCTAATTCTTTTCCTGCATCTATATTAAGGTTTGTAAATACTTGTGGTAATTTTTCTGTATAAGGTTCTGATGAATGCAAATCTATGCAATAATCAGCTTTTTGTAAAATTTCTTTATTAAAAAGATAAGCAAGTCTTGAAGCATAAGATCCTTCTAAAAGACCTGGAAATGCTTTCTCAAGGTCTCTACCATCAGGAAGAGCTCTTGATTGTGAAATTAATCCGTATATATTAACAACAGGCACTGCTATTAATGTTCCTTTTAAATGTTTGAAAAGTCTCAAATCTAAAAGTTTTTGAATAGTAGCTATTCCATTTGCTTCATCTCCATGGATTGCAGCGCAAATTAAAAGACAAGGCCCTTTTTGCTTACCATGAATAACGTGAATCGGTATATGCATTGGAGCACATGTATAGAGTATTGGAGTTGGAAGAGCTAGCGTTATCCTCTCTCCCGGTTGAATTTTTAATTCACCAATTTGAAGGGGAGTATTTTTCATAAGTGTTTTTCCTCCTAAAGTTGGAACGTAACAAAATTTTTTTTTGAAGGCAAATAAAAGAAAATTGTTTTAATATTTTTGATAACTTTATTTAGCTATAAAAAGATATGAATAATTTAATTTGTGTTAATTTCTCTTCTCATGATCCAAGACATAAAGAATGTTTAGAAATTAGAAAGAAAGTTTTTGTTCAAGAACAACATGTGCCAGAAGATTTGGATGTAGATGAGTATGAAGATAAATCAGAGCATTTCCTAGTGTTAAGAAATGATAATCCTATTGGAACGGGAAGATTTAGAGTTTATGTTAATTTTTTAAAGTTTGAACGTCTTTGTATATTACAATCTGAAAGAGGCAAGGGGACAGGGGCTTTTTTAGTAAAGCAAATGCAAAAAAAAGGATTTCAAGAACATCCAAACCTTTTGCAAATAGGAGGAGCCCAAGTGTCTGCTTTAGGGTTTTATAAAAAATTGGGATGGACACCTATTGGAAAGGTTTTTATGGATGCAGGCATAGAACATAAGTTAATAATTTTTGCGCCGAAACAAGAAAATCAAATTAACGAATCTATCTAAGTAAATATTTTATTTAACCTTTAGGTGGAAAATGAATTGTTGTTTAAACATTTATATCTCCTCTTTGAGGCTGCCTATTTGACGTTATATGTTGAACAACTTTAAAAATCGAATAAGCAGCCAACATTGAAAAAGCATAAAGAGTTATTGTTAAATATTTATGTGAACAGCATTTTTGCCAATTTTCCCAATGATGAGCACATGGCTTATGACCTAAAGATGTTGGAGCTTTTCTAAAATCTCCATTAGAAAAGTTATCTAACAAACTTCTTTCATATGCATTAGCAAAAGGATTGTATGTTTCTCGAAAACACTCTTTATATACGTTTTTGAAAGTATTACATTGGCTTGGCTTATTTTTTATAGCTTCTATACATTCATATATTGATAATGTGGAAATTCCATTGACTAATAACCAAGTAACTGCTGGTTGTATTTGCATAATTTTTATCCTGTTGTAATGAAGCATGAAATTTAAACATAATAAGTGTTTTTCTGTAAATTGTTGTCTGTAAGGAAAAATTTTGTTATAAATGTAAAAATCATATCATGGAGCTTTTATGAAGTATCAATGTCCTTTATATACTCGTTACGTAGAAACTGCCCAAGATGGAATAATTCATCATTCTTCTTATGTTGTTTACTTAGAAGCTGCTAGAATTGAATTTTTAAAATCAAAAGGATGGGACATCAATTCTATAGAAAAGATGAAGATGTATTCTCCTGTAGTTGATTTGTCTATCAAATATAAAAAAATATTATTG
>Ga0233447_1002471_pt1 | contig 13114 bp, 11 predicted proteins | sample SI_124_October20_3_FD_183014 | JGI IMG/M metagenome (GOLD analysis project Ga0233447, IMG submission 183014) | Seawater microbial communities from Saanich Inlet, British Columbia, Canada - SI_124_October2016_135_MG | ecosystem: Environmental > Aquatic > Marine > Inlet | place: Canada: British...
CTTATCGAGAGTGGCCAGTAAATCGATTGGCTTGGCAGACTCACTAAGCTCACCACTCTGCTTCGGCCCTAAATATCGTGATTGCGATCCAACGCCCAGAACTGGGGCGCCAAATGAAATAGCTCCAAGAACATCCCTGACCCATGGATCAGCGCTAGTAGCAGTTGGTATACAATTAGATGCAGCGACACCATCGAGAAACTCTGCAGAATACTTAAATAAATGCATATTATTTATATTAAATAATAAAAGTAGTACGAGAGAAATATTTTCTCAAAATAAATGTTGAAGAAATCGAAAGCCCCATTCCATAACAATGAAAAACGTAGCTTCCGTCTTTTTCCTTTCTGTAATGTGCTAGCACTTCATGGCCAGATAACACCTCACGATAGCGCATGGTCACCCTTTGCCCTTAAAACTCTTTGATCAATACAATGCTTACTCAGTTTTTTTATCACGTGCGAGAACCAGTTAACCCTAAAATACTATTATAATGATTCAAATACCTATCAACTATGCTTGATAATCTAAACTCTTTATACGCCTTTTGATATCCATATTTAGAATATTTAGACCATTTTTCTTCATTTTGAAGTATTTCTACTATCTCTTTTACGATAATATCTACATTTGTAATATCTATTAAGATTCCACTATCACTAAGAACCCAAGGAACAGCACCACTATCTTTTCCACCTATGACTGGAACTTTTTGTGACATAGCTTCTATAAGAGTATTGCCAAATGACTCTTCTAATGCTGGATGAACCAACAAATCACAATCTTTAAGTATGTGAAATATCTCTTTATGAGGCATTTCACCTAAAAACTCTATATTTGCATCATCGCTATTTGTTTTTACCCATTGATGAGCGGCCCCATCTTTTTCAAAGTCTTTACCTATTAGGATTAGTGTAGCACATGGTAAGGTATTTTTTACTTTTTCAAAAGCCTTTAGCAGTATCGGGACATTTTTGAGTTTTCCGAATCCATTGCTTATAGAGACAATTTTTTTCGTTTTTGTATTGAGAAATTTCTGCGTTTTTATAAAGTCTTCGTCTTTTATGGCATTTGGAACTAAATCAAACTTATTTTTTACAAGCCCATCAATCTTTTTATCAATATACAAAGAGTTCGCTACAAAATTTTTACCTTTAAAAAACACATAATAATTCATTAATAATCTTATAACCCTATAGGGATTCGGCATAAGTTTTAAAATAGTAGGAGCCCAGTCTCTTACACTGATAATGTGGGGGATACCACTATTTATAGCCCCCAATGCAAATTCATAAGTCCAGTGAGCATGGACGATATCAGGCTTATCTTCTTTTATCACCTTTTCAAGATAACGTCTCTCAACTTTTTGAAAGTCTATAGCACACATTTTATTTCTTCTAAACGAACCTATATAAACTGTCAAATTATCTCCACAAACAGTGATTTCTTTACCCTCTTCTATACTTTTATCTAAAGTAAATATAGAAAGATGATAACCTCTTTCTAATAGCTCATTAACTATTTGGTTGACTTGCGAACCACCAAGCCCTAAGCCTTTTACTTTTACCATATCTTTCTCATAAAGATAGTTTTCAAAAGTACTGCAATCTACTGGTGCACATATACCTATTTTCATACCAGTTTATCCATTATATTTCAATATCGTACTTATAAAACCAACTCAAAAACACAAAACTCATCCAATCTACTCTTTTCAAGTTTTTTGATTTGACTCTATCTTGTAAATTTTTTAGGTAGTTTTGATTGAAAATTTTATTTGCATTTTGACTATACGCCACTTGAACAAAATCTTTATTGAGTCCGCCATTCATCCAGTTTACAACAGGCATTTCAAAGCCTGTCTTTTTTCTTTGCCATACTTCAGATGGAATTATATCTTTTACACTATCTACAAATACAGACTTAAGCATACCATCTCGTACCTTAAAACTATCATGCAAACTAAAGGCCAGCTCCACAAGCTTATGATCAAGAAGAATTGGACGAACTTCTAAAGAGTGGGCCATGCTTAAAACATCATTATCTCTAAGTAATGTGTTTAGCATATAGTTATCTATCTCTGCTTTACTTATTTTTTGGATTGAAGATAACTCTTTGAATTTTGAATTTTGAATTTTACACCCAAGGGCATTCTCTTCAGTCAATGTTGAATTATTTTTTAATATTTTACTTAAATCTCTATTTATAGTTCTTAGCTTATTTAAGGCAAGGGATTCATCTTCCCCTACATATTCATATTTATTTGTAAACCTATTTGCCCGTATTTTATTGAGTTGTTGCCCTATAAAAGAGGTAGCTCCTTTTTTTTTCTGTGAACACTTATTTATAGTTTTAAAGTGGGGATATCCTGCAAATATCTCATCACCGCCCAACCCACTTAGAGCAACTTTCATCTCTTTTGCTGTTTCGCGACTTACTATATAGGTATTTATCCCATCGATACTAGGCTGGTCGATACTACCTATGAAATCATCAAAGATATGTTTTACATAAGTATCATCTATCTTGATATTGTGATGTTTACATCCCAACTGTTTTGCCGACCGTGAGGCTATATCCGTCTCATCTTCTATATTAATTTTATGTTTAAATCCTAAACTAAAAGTATTTATCTGTTTGTCACTATACTTTTTCATCATTGCCACAACAGCAGTAGAATCAACACCACCACTTAAAAATGATCCAACTTCTACATCTGCCACCATATGATATTTTGTTGTTACCTCTAACTCTTCTCGCACCTTTTGCACCGCTTCATCATAGCTTTCTATTTTTGGTAATTTATTCGATTCTTTAACATAGTCATAATATTTTTTTACCTCATAGGCTCTATCTAGCTTTACTCTCATGCTATGTCCAGGCATAAGCTGATAAACCCCCTCTAGCATAGTATTTGGTTGCTTGACTGAACCATATTGAAAGTATTCATTCGCAGATTGGTGAGATAGTTTTTTATTTATAATATTTGATTTCAAAAATGGCTTTAATTCAGAACTAAATATAAACTGATCATCTAAGAAAGTATAAAGAAGCGGCTTAATACCAAACCTATCTCTTGCTAAAAAAATCTCCTCTTTTTGCTTATCATAAATACAAAAAGAAAACATCCCTCTAAAGTGGCTCACGCAATCTTGCCCAAACTCCATATAGCTTTTAAGTACAACTTCCGTATCAGAACTTGTATTAAACTTATACCCCAAAGAAATAAGCTTTTTTTTTATCTCTTGGTAGTTATATATCTCACCATTAAAAACTAAAATATATTTTTCATCTTCACTGTTCATGGGCTGATGTGCATGGTTTGATAAGTCTATGATAGACAGTCTTGTATGTCCTAATATTAAACTTTTAGTATCATCATAATATATCCCACTGTCATCAGGACCCCTATGATGCAGCTCTTTTGAAAAAGTTCTTTCAATGTTTTTATAATTTTTACCAAGGCTACCGTAAATGCTGCACATTAAATTTGTCTCCTATCATCTCTTTAAAATCATCAACATAAACTTCACATATCTTTTTCCAAGTTAAATTTTTCTTTACATAACTAATCTGTTTACTTGATATCTCTTCATACGTTTTATCAGTAATCACTCTTTCAATTTTTTGAGATAATTCAGCAGTATCGCCTACTTCAAAAATAGTTTCTGGTGTTATTTGACTTATCACTTCACTAATTCCACATCCATTTGATACAAATGTTGCCACTCCAGATCCCATAGCCTCTAAAGGTGCATGCCCCCAAGTTTGATTTTCATTAGGAAAAATAAAAATATTAGAAGATTGATACATCTTATACATTTCATCATCATTTCGAGGGTAACCTAAGTCAATTACAATATTTTTAAGAGATAAAATATTCTTATATTTTACCGTGCACCAGTCATAATAATTTTGATCTGTTATAGGTGAATTTAAATATATAAACACTTTATCCTGAATTTCATTTGAAAGTTTTTTATACATATCAAATATATCATGAACTCTTCTATAATTTACAAATCTTGTTAATATGAATATAATCACTGTGTCATTCGGTAAACTATACTTTTCCCTAATAACATTTTTTCTTTCATTTTGAAAAATCTCTTCAGGAATGCCTCCCCTTCTTATCAGTGGGGTCTTATGATATAACTTCTGATATCTTCTTAACATATTATTATCTAAAACTGCTGTTTTATCTACATACTTATTAATAATAAACTTATCATATTTAAAATAAATATTTTTTAATAATATTTTTCTTATTAACGAATTTTTATGCTTATCTTTCCATTCTAAGAACCATTTTTCTATTGTGTCATAACAAAACCAATAAATTGGAATACTTGAAATTTTTTTATATTTTATTGCTGCATATACCGATAACGGCTCTTCGTGAGCAAAAATTAAATCATAATTATTTTTACTGTTAAAAATTATATCTGATACTTTCTTTGCTTTTTGTTGAGTCGAATATATAGAATACAAATAATCAATCCCGAAAGTATTAACTAGATTTTTTACAAAGTTATTCCCATAGGCTTTCTTTAAAATCTTTTTAATTAAATTTTGTTTTGATTGTTGAATAGCATTATTTTTAACCACCTCTCTTGTATATACTTTTGACACACTTAAACCGTTTGTCAATTCAAGATAACATGCATTTTTATTATATTCATAACAATATACATCCACTTCAATACCTAGATTTTGTAAATTATTAGCTATTTCTATTACATATCTTTGAGAGCCACCTCTACTACTCAAATGGGAATGTATTAATGCAATTTTCATTTTATTTCCAATATTAACTACTGCTCATCTAATCCAAATCTAGGGTGCAAGTCTACTCAATAGGATTTTTCTTTTTATACTGCTCAATTTAATCAGCAATTCGTTTATTTTTTAAAAAAGGCTAGTTGCTATTACTTAACTTCCTTAATATATTCATCATATTTTATATGGTTGATTTTAAGTATTCCATCATCTGTTAAATTGTTTAGTGTAATTTCATTCTTACTACAATATTCAAATAAATGATGCCATTTTCTTAAGGAATTAGACATTGAATTAAGAGCTCTTATAATTGTTTGAAAACTCATGGTTAAATCCTCAGTATTATAACCATATGAATGAGAATCCTCTCTACCTAGTATGCTATAGCATAATCCATTTCCATCTACACCCATAAAATTCACCTCTTTACATCCCATGTAGATTGCACTACTTATTCCTTGCTCTACAACTGCATTGCTATAAGTTCTATCTGTTAAATCGATTTTTCTTTTAAAGAAATAAGGGGTAATAGTCAAACCTCCATCAATCCAATAAATTTTATATTTATCTTTATAAGACTGAAAAATATCCAAATCATACCAGCGACTATTGAGTAAAAAATTCACCTTTGGATTTTTCTTTGCTATCTCGTCTAAAAAAGTTATTGGCCATTCACCTGTAGCTAATTTAGAATCTACTATCACATGATATTTAGGTTTTATAGTTTCATATCTAGGGTCTAAAAAAGCACGATTAACCATAAAGACTATTTCATCTTTGAGAAGCGTCAAATCTTGATTGTTGATAGATGGGCCATTTCCCATTACAAAACATCTTTTGTCTTTATGTATATCTTTTAATTCGATATTTTTTTTTAGCTGCTTGTGTTTCCTTTTAAAGTTTTTTTCATATAAAAACTTTAAATATCGTAATTTATTGATAAGCTCAAAATACATATCATCAAGTTTTTCTTTTTTGTTTCTTTTATAACTTTCCATATTTACTCCACAAAATCTCAGCTATCTCAAAATCATCTTGCCAGTCTATATCAAAAGCTTGTTTTTCACTTAACTCATAAAGAAATGGTCTTCTTCCAACTCTATCATTGAGACTTTTGTAAATCTCTATATCAGCCATAAAAGCTCCGCTATTTATTTCATATATAGGCTCTATTGTCTGAGTTCTGGGCCACTTTTCTTTTGACTTGTCATAGTTAATAGGTTTTTCTTTGCTCCAAAAAAACTTTTGTATTTTTGTTACACTCATGAGAGAGTCGGCTTTATCTAAATTATTAAAATAGAGTTCAATCATATCATCATAAAGTTTTTCATTAACAAACGGTGATGTCACATGTGTCCAAAGTACGGTTCCATTTTCTATGATATTAGGAACATATTTTATCAAACTATCTGTAGAAGTAGTTGAGCTAGCTAGATGATCAGGCCTATCATTTATAAAAATTCTTTTATTCCCAAAAGATAAAGCAATGTTTTTAACCTCTTCATCATTTGTAGATACGATGATTTTATCTATTTTTTTTACTTTTAAAAGTTGTGATATTTTGATAAATGTAAGCCCCCCCTTTACACCTGCAAAATCTTTTATATTTTTATTTTTAACTCTTTGACTACCTTTTCTCATGGGTAAAAACGCGACCACCTTACTCACATCAAACACCCTAAATTATTAACAATGCATAGGTTTTTGTCATTTATCATCTCTTCATTTGTACTATACTCACTCATAAAAATAAAATCTATATTGTTTTCTTTTGCAGCTAACATATCCGACTTTGCATCACCTATCATCACTGTATTTTTATTCTCTTTTACTATATTTTTAACTATTTCAGTTTTTTTTGTAGGTGAGCCAAAGATTTCCACAAAGTAATTATCTAACTTTCTAATCTCAAACATTCTTCTTAGTTCATCTTCAGCGCTTCCTGAAGCTACAAAGAGATTCTTGTCTTTATACTTATCTATGAACTCAAAAAAGTTTATTGTTATATCAGCTTTTTCATAAAGTAATACACATTTCTTACTATAACTATCTAGTATTTTTTGATACAGTTCTTCATTAAACTCTTGTTTTAAAAATTCCTCAATAAAAACCTTAGCTAAATGATATCTTGAAGTGCCAAAGTTGTTTTTAAAATACTCTATAAATTTATTTACTATATCTTCATTATAATTACTTAAAATATTTCTAAAAGCGTTGAGTTTTAGATTATTACTATCAAATATAACCCCATCACAATCTAAGATAATAGCTTCATATTTATCTAAAGTCATACTATCATTCCATAGACAGAAGACTCTTCTAGCTTCTTATATTTTGTTGCTGTAATGCTAACTAATCTTTTTTTCTTTACAAATTCATCAATTATCGCTTGGTTTTCTTGCATTAAATAAAGCTCTTTTTTGCTCTTTAACTCACCATATCCATCAAATCCAGCTAGATAAATATTGGGAGTTTTTATATCTAAACCGGCTTGTAAACCAATAGTTAATGGTGAATCATGATACGAGTTGATAAACTCTATTTTCTCCAATTCATACATATTAAAACTATCGTTAAAATTACTACTGATTTTCCGTGGGCTTGGCTCCAATATATACTTATCTATTTTTTTAGTATCGTCTAGCTTTAGAAGCTCATCACCAGCAACTGAAAAATATTGTAAAATATCTATCTCTTTAAATAGCTCAATATGCTTTGAAGTAGAATGTATTATCAATAAATTTTGTGTTTTATTCATAAACTCTTTTGTCGCTTCAAAATGACAAGCTACACTTTGCCCGCCTCCAATTATCAAACAATTATCAAATCTCCTGACATCCGAAAATATTGGCAACTCAATATTGCTATTATTTTTTATCTGATTGACTATCCCTGTTAGTGAGTATCTGTCTATCTCTAAAGCTTCCATTACATCTTTTTGAGGAAGAGAATAAGCTCCTGATACCATATAAGCAAAATTAGTTCCCCACTTGTATTTTGCTTGTAATGGTAAAAAAATCTCAGTCAATTTTCCCAGTACATTCAAATCTACTTCAATATTTTGTTTTGACTTCAGATAAGTAAGTAATAGCTCTGTTTTCAAATTCCCTGCCCCTCTACCCATTCCTAAAATTGTACTATCAATATATGATACTCCACACTCAATAGATTCAAGAGTATTGGCAAGTGTTAATTCAAGGTTGTTATGCCCATGAAAACCTAATGGAATATTAGCTTTATTCTGAATATTTTTTATCAAGTTTTTTAACTCATGTGGATAAATAGAGCCATATGAATCCACAAGATTTAAAACGTCTACACAATCATTTATTTCACTTATAAAATCAAAAAATATATGGTTATGATCAATTTTTGAGATATACATGATGTTTAAAGCCACATCAAATCCAAGTGATTTTATCTCTTTTGCCAACCTGATACTAAACTCTATCTTCTTTGGATCTGTGGCAACTCTTATAAGCGACACATAGTCTTTAACATCTGACAATAAATCTTTTAGATCAATACCATCACAATCTTTAGCATTTAGCATAACCGCTATTTTCTTTGATGTGTATTTCTTGATATTTTGAAGTGTAGAAAGTGGAAGATAAAAAAACTCACCAAAATACTCGTCTTTTAATCTACTTCTATATCCAACCTCTACATATTCAATAGGAAGTTGACTTATGTATCCAAAATATTTTTTTGTTAATTCTCGCTCGAAATCCCAATTTGTATAATATCCCCCATCTCTAAGGGTACAGTCGAGTACTTTTATTTCTTTACCTAAACTCATTATATATCTCTAAAAGTTTTTTATTTCTACTCTCTATTGTGTAGTCTTTGTAGTATTTTTTTACCGCATTTTGCGTCTTGCTTTTTAAAAACTCTCTATCCTCACTATATCTACTAAAAGTCTTTACAAGCTCATCAATCGTGCCATCAAAAGCACCATTAGATACATACTTTTTTACAATATCATTAAACTCTTTTTTTGTTTTCCAAACTATACCGTACTTATCTAGATCATAAACATTAATAGGCACATCTAACTCTACTCCATTATTATTATCTATAAAATCTTTTGAGTGTTGTGTTCTATAAGTGATTATTGGTTTACCGTAAGAAGTGGCTTCAATAGCCGTAACCCCGTCTGTTAAAGTAAACGCTATAACAACATCTGAATTTTTATAAAGTTTATTTTTAAGCTCACTTGATAATGGTATTTGTTTTATTAAATTAATATCTTTTTGTAGGTTTTCTGCTACCTCTTTTGGTACATCGTGACTAACTAGCGTTAAGTTAGCATTTGTACTATCTATGGACTTAAACTTTTCCCATGCTTTTAGGCATATCTCTACCCCTTTTGTTTGATAGTTGGAAGCTATAAACAAAAAGTTTAAAGAGTTAGTTTTTTTCTTTTTACCAATAGCAATATTATCTTTCCATGGTATAGGCATAACTACTGACTTATCTAAAATCTTTTTTTGAGGAAAATAGTGCCTTAGTAGCTCTCTTTGTCCATTTGAGATAAAGATGATTTTCTTTAGTTTATCACTGAGATAGAGCTCTTTTATCTTCTCTCGTCTATGGTAATACTCTATTGGCTCTCTTAAAAAGACTTCACAAGAAACGATAATAGAAAAAGCATGGTCTACTATCTCTACGATATGATTTTGTTCTAAATCATTTTTACTTCCACTCGTCACCAAATGCAATAGTTTTGCATCTTTTTTATTGGAGTATTTTATTGGAATTCCACTTTTAATCTCATTAAATACAGGATGAATTAAATCAGCTTTATATGGAAAATACACCTTATAAGGATTAGACATCATTCCCCTATAGATATACTCACCTATCTTTTTTAGCTTTCTTATGTATCTATTGGTTTTGATATTTTGTGAAATACTCACCATAATCTCCTTTTTTTCTATAATAATGCACTAGATAAAAATGCAACACAAAAAGAATAAATGATATAAGGGCCGTTGAGATTGCAGCACCCAAAAGCCCATAATATTCTATAAAATAGTAATTCATATAGATATTTAAAACTCCCGCTAACATATTGATAGGCACACTAATGTGATTTTTCTCATAAATTTGATAAAACCCTGCTGTTATCATTCCTGCTATTTGAAAAAATGATGCTAACACCAGCACCCATAAAAAATCCAATGACTTAATATATGAATACTCTATGAAATAATTTGCCAAAATATAAACCAAACCATAAATACCAACACCAATGACTACAGATACTCCTAAAAATATAAAAATAATTTTATAAACTCTTTGAAATGACACATCTAAATTTTTTTCCTTAAAAAGATATGGTAGCCATACGCTTTGAAATGACTGAAACACAAGCATCAAAATACCAATAATCACCATAGCAAAACTAAATACTCCTAATGATGATTTATCTAAAAGCTTTTCTATCACAAACGTATCTCCAAAAGCTATAAAAAAATTTGAAAAACTTCCAACTGCCATAGGAAAGCCGTTTTTAAAGCCTCTTTTATAAAATGCCATATTTTTATTGGCAAATTTGAAATGATATTTAGATACAAAAAAACGATAAAAAAAACCAAGAATGAGAATATAGCTAATAAACATTGCAAATACTCTTAACTCATCCTTTGGAAAAGGTAAGGCATATAAAAGAGATAATGCTAAAATATTGATAATAAAAAAGTCTGTAATATTTTTTTTCTGTACCAAGCTTATCTTTTCTGCTTGATAAAGAAATGACATAAAAATCTGATTGAGAGCTATTAGTATCGCCAATGCTATCATGGTATAAAAAATCATATTACTGACACCTGATTTAAAAAACAAGCTTATGATAGATTCTTGAAAAACGACAAGTATCACACCAAAAAAAATAAATGAACTCATAAATAGCAAGTGAATATTTTCTATTACAATATCTCTTGTATATTCACTACTATGATAAAATCGATTAAGTGTAGCATGTTGCCCCATACCAAAAACAAATGCCCACATCCCTACGATAGAAAAGATATAGCTATAGTTACCAAACTCCTCTTGTGTCATAAGGTTTAGATAAAGAGGTAGAAGCAAAAAGCCGCCTGCCTTTACCAAAACACTTACTGAAAAGAGTTTGATGAATCGTTGTTTTATTTCATTTTTATTCAATTATTACTTATCCAATCAATCATTTTCTCAATCCCTTCCTTCATAGAAACCTTTGGCTCCCAACCTATTAACTCTTTTGCTTTTGATATATCTGCTACAAATACTCTCTGATCTGACTCTCTTACAGGTAGCTGTGTGTATTCCATCTTTATATCTAATTCTAATTCTAGGAAGCTAAATAACTCAAGAATTGAAGATGAGTTTTGCATCCCTCCACCTATATTAAAAGATTGGCCTTTAATCACATCTATTTTTTGTGAAGCTTTGAGATACAAATCTACACAATCACTTGCATAAAGAAGATCTCTTACTTGTTTTCCATTTCCTGAAATGGTGAATGGCTCTTTTAAAGTGTTTGTTTTTATCTCTATCGCCTTTTGTGCAAACCATCCAAGCCAGCCTTGATCATAAGTAGCAAATTGCCTCCCTCCAAACATAGATGAATGCCTAAAAACTGCTGTTTTTATCCCGTAAATTCTTGCAAAATCTAGCATATATTGGTCTGCACTCCCTTTTGAGGTGCCGTAAGGTGAGTGAAATTCAAGACTCACACTTTCATCGAATCCTTTTGGCTTTTCTACGCATTCATATCTACTTTCTGTTTCTATATATGTAAATTGCTCCAAGTCTCCATAAACTTTATTTGTAGATGAGTAAATGATTGCAGAATTTGGACTATAAAGTCTTACAGCATTAAGAAGATTGAAACTTCCACCTACATTTATCTCAAAGTCCATTCTTGGATCATCTATAGAGGTTGTCATGGCAACTTGACCTGCAAGATGGTATATGACATCTGGTTTATGAGTTTTTACAGTTCGCTCTACATCATTTGCATTTCTAATGTCGCCATGTATAAATGTAAATTCACCTTGAGTTTCAAGCCATTCTTTGTTTTGATAGCTTCCAAATCTATATAAACTATCAAATACAATTAGTTCATCGCCTTGCTCTAATACTTTACTAGCTATGTTAGAACCTAAAAACCCACATCCACCTGTAATCAAATACTTCACTACAACTCCTTTATAATTCTGACAAGACCTTCATCAACACTCACTTTAGATTGCCAGCCAATCTTTTTTAAACTTGTAATGTTAACATTTACACTCATTGTCTCGCCTTTTCGATATGGAATTGCGCCAAACAATAACTTAGTTTGAGACTTTTTATTGGATTTTTGATAAAAAAACAGTATTCTCTCAACAAATTCACGAACCGATATCGATTGCCCAGTACCAACCTCGAGCTCGCTAAATCTAGGTAAGGTTTTATTTTTATCCAATACTGCTAAGAATGCTGACACAACATCGCTTACATAAATAAAATCACGTTTTTGCTCTCCTGGTGTTAACTTTATTTCCGCAACATTATTCTTTAATTGGGATAAAATCCATACAACAAACTTATTATTATCATCTTTTGTTCCATACATGTGCTCTAGCTTCATGTTGATAATTTGCACTTCATTTGAACACTGCTTCAGCCAATCTGAAAAATGCTTCTTTGAAAGGGAATAATTATTTACACATGACTGTAACAATGTATCGGTGTTAATAAATATATCAGTATTATACTTTTGACATGCATCTAGTAATTTCGCGCCAAACATTACATTTGATTCGATTATTTTTGCAATGCTGCAATCATCCCTCCCATATTGCCCTGCAGTATGAATAACTACGTCTATTTCTTGCTCTTCAAACGCTAAATTCAAAGGCTGTAAATCTACATTATAAGAAATAACATTATCAATCTTATCCTGTATTCGATAGATATCTGATGATGACCTTTTAAGAATTACCACTTCATGTCCTTTGTTTAGTAACGCTCCGAGCATATGACTCCCTAGAAATCCTGTTGCGCCTGTTAACAACACCCTTGGCAATAAAGACATTAAAACCCTACACCAAAAAAATCTTCCATTTTTTCAGCTATATAGTCTAATTGAGCTATACCCAATCCAGGATAGATTCCGAGCCACAATGTTTGATTCATGGTTATATCAGTATTGGTTAAATTACCTACAATTCTATATTCAATATCCTGAAAATATGGCTGCTTGGTTAAATTACCTGCAAACAATAAACGTGTTCCAATTTTGTGGCTATCTAAATATTGAGTGAATTCAACTCTATCAATATTTTCTTTTAAGGTTATAGGAAAT
>Ga0233447_1002472_pt1 | contig 13099 bp, 11 predicted proteins | sample SI_124_October20_3_FD_183014 | JGI IMG/M metagenome (GOLD analysis project Ga0233447, IMG submission 183014) | Seawater microbial communities from Saanich Inlet, British Columbia, Canada - SI_124_October2016_135_MG | ecosystem: Environmental > Aquatic > Marine > Inlet | place: Canada: British...
CTACAATTTTATTAGATCTTGGGGTGCATCTACATCACCTCTGTTATTTTCTAACAGGACTCAATCCACTAGAAGTGAACGCAGATTTTCACAACTACTCTCGTTTTGATGGAATAGTGGATGATGCGCACATCTGGGTGAAATATGAAGAAGAGATGAATGCCTCTCTCTGGATGAGTAAGACGGCACCTGGAAATCGCAATGGACTTAAAATCCGACTCCTTGGGGAAAAAGGGAGCGCAGAGTGGTATCAAATGGACCCAGAGCACTTAATAATAAGTGATTTACAAGGACGTAGAGTTACAATAGACAGAGGTAGTGAAACAATAGCACTAGAGCAGTATTCCCGATTTAAGCCAGGCCACCCTATCGGTTTTGTTGAGGCATTTGCAAATCTTTATAGTGATATTGCTACATCACTACTAGATTTTAAGAGAGGACAAAAAAATGAGCACTCCTATGTTTATGGACTAGAGCATGCAGCTCAGGGATTGCATTTGTTGGCAGCTTCTAATATTGCGCATCAACAACGTAGTTGGGTTAGAGTTACGAAGTGACTAAAATATTAATAACAGGAGGCGCTGGATTCATAGGGTCAGCTGTAATTCGACAGCTTATTCAAAATCATGATCATTTAGTAGTGAACTTGGATAAGTTAACTTATGCAGGTAATTTAGAGTCACTTGAAATGGTAGCGGGGTCGCCTAGCTATACATTTGAGCAGATAGATATTTGTGACTTGGGGAAGCTTCATGAAATTATAAATCATCATCAGCCAGATGGAATAATGCACTTGGCGGCAGAATCACATGTTGATCGTTCTATAGATGAACCTGCAGAATTTATTCAAACTAACATTATCGGAACTTATAATTTGTTAGAAGTTACAAGGCAATATTGGAATAAATTACCGCAGCAAAAAAAAATAAAATTCCGTATACATCATATTTCAACAGATGAAGTTTATGGGGATCTGAAAAGTATAGATTCCCCTTTTACTGAAGAAACGTCTTATGATCCAAGTTCTCCTTACTCAGCATCAAAGGCTAGTTCAGATCACTTGGTAAGAGCTTGGCAAAGAACTTATGGTCTGCCTATAGTAATAACAAATTGCTCTAACAACTATGGGCCTTATCAATTCCCAGAAAAACTGATTCCGCTAACCATTCTTAATGCAATTAGCGGTAAAATAATTCCAATATATGGGAAAGGGGATCAAATAAGGGATTGGCTTTACGTAGAAGATCATGCTAAAGCTCTTATTAAAGTTTTTCAAGAAGGAAGGATAGGAGAAACCTATAATATCGGCGGTAATAGTGAAAAAAACAACCTTCAAGTGGTGAAATCTATCTGCAATATATTAGAAGAACTGCTGCCAATTAAAAAATCTAAGTTAAATATTAATAACTATAAAGATTTAATAACTTTTGTTGAAGATAGACCTGGACATGATGCTCGTTATGCTGTAGATGCAGATAAAATCGAAAAGGAATTAAACTGGATGCCTCAAGAAACCTTTAAGTCTGGTATGAAAAAAACAGTGAAATGGTATCTAAATAATAGAATTTGGTGGGAAAGAGTGCTAGATGGTAGTTATCAAGGCGAAAGACTGGGGTTGAAATAGTGAGAATTTTATTGTTTGGTGCAAGTGGTCAAGTAGGCTCACAACTTCGAAAAATCCTATCCCCATTAGAAACAATAAGAGTCTGTAATAGAAAAGAGGCAGACTTAGAAAATGCAGAGCAACTAAAAAAAATAATCAAAAACTATAGACCCCAAATAATAATCAATGCAGCGGCTTACACTGCAGTTGACCAAGCAGAATTAGAGCCAAAAAAAGCCTATCGTATCAATTCAGAAGCAGTTTCTGTAATTGCTCAAGAGGGTAAAAAACTTAATGCACTATTAATTCACTATTCAACTGATTACATATTTGATGGGATTCAAGTGGAACCATACACAGAAGAGGATCAGCCCAACCCGCAATCTATCTATGGAAAAAGCAAGTGGGAAGGAGAGCAAGCAATAATAAAGAGCGAAGTAAAGTATTTAATATTTCGTACTAGCTGGGTTTATGCTCTAAAAGGAAGAAATTTTTTAAACACTATCCTTGAGCTAGCCAAAAAACGAAAAGAGCTAAATATAATAGACGACCAAGTTGGCGCTCCAACCACTGTAAATCTTATAGCAAATATTACAGTACAAGCAATCGAAAAGAAAATCCAAAGTGGAATATATAATTTAACCACAAGTGGCTCAATAAGCTGGTACGGCTTTGCAAAAGAGATTATGAAATATACAATAAAACAAGATAATAATGTAAAATTAACTCCAGTGTTTGCAGAGCAATACCCGCAATTAGCAATAAGACCAAAAAACTCAAAATTAAATATAACCAAACTGCAAGAAGCACTAAATGTAATATTACCAACATGGCAACAAGAATTAAAGCGTACAATGTTGCTAATTGAAAACTGATGACTACCAGCTTACAAAGAAAAGGGATTATTTTAGCAGGAGGCTCTGGCACTAGACTTTATCCGGTTACACAAGCTATCTCCAAACAATTACTCCCAGTCTTTGATAAGCCGATGATTTACTATCCTCTTTCAACTTTAATGTTGGCTGGAATCAGAGAAATACTCATTATTTCCACGCCACAAGATACACCAAGGTTTAAAGAGCTATTAGGTGATGGAATGCAATGGGGGGTAGAAATTAGTTATGCAATACAACCTTCACCAGACGGATTAGCTCAAGCATTTATTATCGGTGAAAAGTTTCTTGCAGAATCACCCTCAGCATTAGTGCTTGGAGATAATATATATTATGGGCATACTTTCCCAAAACTACTCCATTCAACAAATCAGCGAGAAGAGGGAGCTACCATTTTTGCCTACCATGTAAAAGATCCAGAGCGTTACGGTGTTGCAGAATTCAACCAACAAGGGCAAGTTATCAGTTTAGAAGAGAAACCATTGCAACCAAAATCCAATTATGCTGTAACGGGGCTCTATTTTTACGATAACAAAGCTGTTGAATATGCAAAACAGATCAAGCCCTCTGCAAGAGGAGAGTTAGAGATAACAGATTTAAATAATATTTATTTGGAAAAACAAACACTATATGTAGAACAGATGGGTAGAGGTTATGCTTGGCTTGATACGGGCACCCATGAAAGTTTGTTAGAGGCTCATCAATTTGTTCAGACTATAGAGCACCGTCAGGGGCTAAAAATATCCTGTCCAGAAGAGATTGCTCATAAAAATGGTTGGATAACAACTGAACAAATCATTAAACTAGCCGAACCAATGAAAAAGAATAGTTATGGCCAGTATCTCTTAGCTATAACAAAATAATCCAAATAAAATGAAAGTAACCCCATTAGCTATTCCAGAAGTACTTCTCATCGAACCAATCATTCATGAAGATGAGAGAGGGTACTTTTATGAAAGCTATAACCAAAAAAAATTCGAAGAAGTAACTGGATTAAGGCCAAATTTTGTCCAAGATAATCACTCAAAATCTATAAAAGGAGTCCTTAGGGGATTACACTATCAACAATCTCCTGATGCACAAGATAAATTAGTAAGGGTTGTACAAGGTGAAGTATTCGATGTGGTGGTAGATGTCCGAACAGATTCTTCTACATATCAGCAGTGGGTAGCAGAAATATTAAGTGCGGAAAATAGAAAACAGATGTGGGTTCCAAAAGGTTTTGCTCACGGATTTTTAACACTTTCAGAGACGGCAGAGTTTCTTTATAAAACAACTGACTACTATGCACCATCAGCAGAAAAATTGATTAAGTGGGATGATCCGACAATTTCTATTGAATGGCCTATTATAGACAAAATTATTTTATCCAAAAAAGATGAATTAATGGATAATGAAAGAAATTAAAACTAGGCGAGACCTCGCAATTAATGGTGCACCAGCCGCCTTCAAGCAAGCACTCCATATTGGAAGACCTAATGTAGGTAGCCGTAAAGAGTTTTTCAAATACGCAGAAGAGATATTTGATCGAAACTGGTTAAGCAATAATGGCCCAGTAGTTGAGGAACTAGAAAAGAAAATTGCTGAGTACCACAAAGTAAAACACTGTATTGCCATTTGTAATGGAACAGTAGCTTTGGAGATAGCAATCCGTTCTTTAGGGCTAAAGGGCGAGGTGATTGTTCCATCATATACTTTTATTGCAACTGCACACGCACTAAGTTGGCAAGGAATTACTCCTGTTTTTGCAGACATTGATCCGGATACCCATAATCTTGATCCGGAATCTGTACGTAATAAAATCACCTCGAATACAACAGCAATTTTAGGAGTACACTTATGGGGGCGTGTGGCACCTGTAGAAGAGTTACGACAGATTGCCAAACAGTACAATTTAAAGCTACTTTTTGATGCTGCACATGCTTTTGGCTGCTCTCACAATAGTACCATGGTTGGTAATTTTGGTGATTGTGAGGTTTTCAGCTTTCACGCTACAAAGTTTTTTAATACATTTGAAGGTGGAGCAGTTCTGACAAATGACGATCAACTAGCAGAAAAAGTTCGATTGATGCGTAATTTTGGTTTTGAAGGGATGGATAATGTGGTCCATCTCGGTATAAATGGAAAAATGACAGAAATCTCAGCTGCAATGGGGCTAGTCAATATCAACTCAATAAAAGATGTTATCAATACTAATCAACAAAATTATTTTGCATATAAAAAAGAAATAGATAAAATTAAGAATATTACTCTTTTTCAGATTAATCAAAAAGAGAGTAATAATTATCAATATATTGTGTTGGAACTTAATGGAAATCTTGTGTCAAAAAGAGATGAGATAATTAGAGTTCTACATGCGGAGAATGTTAAAGCTAGAAGATACTTCTGGCCAGGTTGTCACAGAATGCAACCATACAGAGAGCAAAATCAAGCAGGAAAAGAACATCTTATCAATACGGAAAAAGTGGCAGAGAGAGTTATTGTGCTACCAACGGGGAAAGCAGTTTCAGTGAATGATATAGAGATCATCACAGATATTATTAGAGTAGGTAAGAAGGGGGCAGCATGAAATTAGCTATTATGCAGCCTTATTTTTTTCCATATATTGGTTACTATCAGCTTGTCGCTGCAGTCGATGTATTTGTTATTTATGATAATATCAAATATACCAAAAAAGGTTGGATAAATCGTAATCGATTCCTGAGAAATGGTAAAGAAGTTACTTTCTCATTACCCTTAAAAAAGGGCTCTGATTCGCTTAATATAGTAGAGCGCAAATTGTCAGATGATTTTAACCGAACTAAGTTGTTGAACCAGTTTAAAGGTGCTTATTCCTGTGCACCATATTTTGCTCAAACATTTTCTTTGCTTGAGCGGATCATATATTATGAAGATAATAATTTATTCAGGTACATCCATTATTCTCTTATGGAAATATGCTCATATCTCGAAATCAATACTGAAATTCGAGTTTCATCAGGTATTGGTATTGATCACAATTTGAAATCTCAGGATAAAGTTATTGCTTTGTGTCAAGCAATGTGTGCAGACACTTATGTCAATGCTATTGGTGGTGTAGCATTGTATTCTAGAAGTTATTTTAAGAAATATGATATTGACCTTAAGTTTATTAATGCTAGACAGTTAAAATATTCTCAATTTGATACTGAATTTATGCCTTGGCTAAGTATTATTGATATGTTGATGTTTAACTCACAAGATGAGGTATGTAACTTAGTTAGCAAATATAACCTAACTGGCAAATGAAAAATTATACATGTATCTGTGTTTTTGCTTCTGGAGGAGGAGGGAATTTCAAGTACTTAGTAGAGAACAAAATTAGAGGGAAATTTGAGATTATTGCTCTTGTCGTTGATAGAGAGTGTGATGCAGTTGAAATTGCAAGAGAAAATGATATTCCGATAATTGAAATAGAAAATAAAAATGGTTTTTTGAACTTTGAACAACTTTTAAATCTTAAAGAAATAATTCTATCAAACATTATTATATTGGCTGGTTTTATACCTATTGTTCCACCGTTATTTATTAAAAAATATAAAAAATATATTCTAAATACTCATCCGTCATTATTACCATCGCATGGTGGAAAAGGTATGTATGGCGTAAAAGTTCAAGAGTCTGTGATAAAGGCTCGTGACCGATTTGCGGGATGTAGCTGCCACATCGTTGATGAGGGAATTGATACTGGTGAGATTATTTGTCAAAAGAAAATTGGCGTTGATCCCAAGTGGTCAGCGTGGGAGCTGGGAGGTGAGGTTTTTTTATTAGAAGGCCCTAATTTGATGAATGCCATTCAGCTCCTAGATTTAACCAATAAGTACATAATTAAGGAAGATTTATGAATATTTTTGTTATAGGTCAATGTACTCTGCATTGGGGGCGTATGGAATTTGGAAATATCGGAAACTACTATATTATTGAACCATTTTTTCGTGAGCTGCATTATTGTTTTCCAAATGCAGAAATTTACACTACCATGCAGATGTCCGAACGTTTTTGCCGATATGAAAAAGTTACTAGTCTACCTATTGACTTGTATTATGCATGGAGAAGTAATGAACTGGAGTTGGCAAGAAATGAACTTCGTATATCTGAAATGATAAAAAATAATGACGTATGTGAAGAAACAACGCCTTTTCTTGAGGCAGTTAAATGGGCTGACTTGGTGATTGATTTTAGTGGAGATATCTGGGGAGATAACGCAAATTTTCTCGGTAATGATCGTTTTGAAGTTGGTCTCATTAAGGATTTGGTGGCACAAAACTTAGGTAAGCCAACGGCTATGTTGGCGGGCACACCTGGACCCTTCTCCAATTCTGAAACTTTAGATCTTGCAAAGAAAGTGTATGCCCAGTTTGATCTCGTTACCAATCGTGAATCAATAAGTGCTGAACTGCAGGAAAAGCAGGGGTTTGATATAAGCAAGACTGTGAGTCTTGCTTGTCCAGCATTTCTTTTTTTACCTGAAAAATCCACCAACGTGGTAAAACTATTGCAGCAAGAGAGATTGCTGCCTCAGCAACGTGAAAAGCCTGTTGTTGGATTTATACTTTGTGGCTGGAATTTTGAACAAGGACCTTTTGATCGTTGGCCGCGTGATGATAGCGATTATATTAAATTTGCCGAGAGTATTGAGTTTATCTCTGAAAAATTGAATGCACAGGTATATTTGATGTCTCATTCCAATGGCTTTGAAGTTCCTCCCTCTCCCTTCCATTTGAAACAAGGGCGAGATTATCCTATTATGAAACAATTACAGGCTGTTGTTGAGAAGAGAGGTATTGCCAAGGATGTTATCTGTTTGGATGGTATCTATGATGTATGGCAAACCAAGACTATTATAGGAACTTTCGATATGTTAGTTAGTGGTCGGATTCATGCTGCCGTTGCAGGGCTATCTCAATCTGTTCCTACGGTTATCGTTGACTATGGCCACAAACCCAAGGCTCATAAGCTGATGGGCTTTGCTGCAGTGGTGGGTATAACTGAATATGTAGCAACTCCAGCTAATAATAACGATCTTAATGAGAAAATAGAAGCATGCTGGAATCATTGTCAGGAAATTAGATCATTTCTTGATCATCAGATACCTGAGGTCAAGAAACTTTCTCGAGAGAATTTTACCCGCCTACAGAGTATTCTCTGATGAATTAAATCATTAGAGTTGCGATCACGCTAACTTATTTCGTATTGATTTGATATTATGACGGATAAGACTTGGTGATGTGCTAATACTTAAAGTAATAATATGTGAATTTAGAGATTTTTATGCGAAATTTTGCTGCAAGGGTGTTCTATATCTCAGAGTTTTTTATATTGTTCACTTAAGGGATAATCTGATGTTTATGAATAAAGAGATTGTTTAATATTTTTCAGGTGATATGTGAGAGGTTTAAAAAGTGTTAAAAAAATATAGATATATTATATACACTGGAAGTTTTGATGAAAATATTGGAGGGATAATTTTATTACATAGTTTATGTGATAGGTTGAATAGTCAAGGAGAAAAAGCCTTTATATGGCCTTGTTGCTATGATTTGAATGGAGGGAGGGAATTTAAGACATTTTATAAATTTAATACTCCATTAATTGATCAAAAAGTAAACCTTGAAGAGTATATAGTTATCTATCCAGAGATTATAAATGGAAATCCGTTAGTAGCACCTAATGTGGTACGGTGGTTTTTGAATAGACCAGGGGAATTAACAGGAAATATTGACTATGGAGACAATGAACTTTATTTCTATCATACAGTACAATTTAATGATGAAACAATAAATCCGAATCAATCTAATAGACTGTATGTTCAATATTTTAGGTCAGATATTTATGAACAAACTAATTTCGGTAAACGAACAGGAAGTTGTTATATCTTGAGAAAAGGGAAACAAAGAGGAATCTATTTAAATCTACATCGAAGTGATAGCGTATTGTTAGATGGCTTAAGTCATAAAGAGTGTGCGGATATTTTTAATAGAGTTAAATATTGTATTAGTTATGATCTTTATACGGCTTATTCTAGATATGCTGTAGTATGTGGTTGTATTTCAATAGTTATTCCTTCCCCATCTTTATCTAAGCTACAATGGAGACCAGATGAGACATATCGATATGGCATTGCATATGGTTTTGATGATATAAAATATGCTTGTAATACTAGAGATAAAGTTATAGAGAATCTAAATGTTCACAATGAAGAGAGAGTTAAAAAAGATATAGCAAGCTTTATAAATAAAACACAAAGTTTTTTTGTTAAAACATATAAAACGTTTGAAGAGTTAAGTTTGGAGTCATCTTCAGTCATAGATGAGTCTATTTATAATAAGATAAAATTTGATAATTATAAAATAGTTGTATTTGGCGCATCAAAATCTATGTCACATACATTGTCCCAACTATCTTATTATAATATTACTGTAGATTTTGTTGTGGATAATGATGAGGAAAAGATTGGCACCACAATTAATGGATATTTAGTAATGTCGCCATATGATATATTTTTTGAATATAGTGAAAATCACCATTATATTGTATTTATAGCGTCAATGTTTTTTAAAGAAATAAGTAGAAGTATAATTCATTATTCTGGAATAGATTCTATTTATAGGATACATTTTGATCATTCAATAACCAAGATTTATGATGTAACAAATTCTTATGAAAATAAAGAATTAGTATAATAGTAGTAATAAAATAAAATGAATTCACTTGAAAATATAAAATATCATGAAGATGTCTTGAATAAATATTTATCATGTTCTGTAAAAAATAAGAAGATCGTATTTTTTGGTGCTTCTATGGGGTTAAAATGGATGCGTGACTCTGCTGCATTCATGATTCCTGATTATGTTTGTGATAATGATAGTAACAAATGGGATAAAAAAATTTATGGATATTATATTGATAAGCCTGATATTATATTTAACAAGAGTGGAAGAGAGTCATTGTTTGTAGTTGTGACAAGTATATATTATTTAGATATTTATAAGCAGTTGAGCGGGTTTTCAAGTGTATATATGGTTGTAATGTTTACACACTATACAAGTTTATTATCATCGAGTCTGTTTCTGGGCAATAAAATAATAAATAATAGTTGTAATATTATGGTAAATTCTGGGTTTACTGTGAAAATTATTGAAAGTAATAGTGAGTATATGTTTGAGCAAGAGTATATTGATTATACATCCTATCTGAATACAATTATATTTGATAATTCAGGCGATTATATTGTTGATATATTCGAAACAAAGTTTAATTTGACTGAAGATTATTACAAAAGAATACTGAGTTATTTTTTATTTAAAGGGACTACTGAAAATAGTTATAGTGTAACAATTAGGACGCCAATAATAAACGACATAATTATTTCTGCAACAAAATCTATTTTATCTCGTTTTGACTCAGATAAGATGGAATTTGCAAGGAAGACACAGCTTTTTATTAAAAATAAAAAACATGCTCTAGTTATTCATTTATATTATTTAGATATGTTGGATGATATCTATCATGAGGTAAAAGAGTGTAATGATGTTTTTGATGTATATGTAAGTGTTACTATTGATTGTACAGTTAATGACATGAATAAGATACTTAGATATTTTCCTGATGCAAACATATTTATTTTTGAAAATAGAGGAAGAGATATTCTGCCATTTTTAAATATATTTAAAAAAATCTTTTTATTAGGATATGAGACATTTTGCAAAATTCACTCAAAGAAAACACCAGTGAGAGGGAGTGATGGAGTGTTATGGGGGAAAACTCTTAGGAAATCTTTATTTGATAATAAGGATGTTATTCTGAAAGAGTTAAGCTCTAAATCACTTACTGGTGGCTTTGTTGGTTCTAATAGTCTTATGCTGGGTAAACATATAGAGAATGATCGTGATATAGAAATATTAAGAAATATGTTAGATATAAAGTACAATAAAGAATTCTTTTTTCCTTCAGGTTCAATATATTGGTGTAAGGTCGATGCTATAAAACAATTCGGTGAAATTGATATTAATACTAAATATTTTGAAATAGAAGGAGGTGCACTTGAGGGGAATATGGAGCATGTTATAGAAAAAACTATTGGGTTGTTAATATATAATAATGGATTTTATATAAAAGGAATTTAATGACTTTTTAATTGTTGATGGTTATTTAATAAGAAATGAATCAAAATTTGGTCACATATAAAAAAAAGATTATGGTGTTAGGAGGGAGTCATAGAGATATCCCCCTGATCCAAGCATCTCAAGAATTAGGGTATTATGTCATTACATTAGGGGCAATTGAAACCTATTTAGGGCATTATTATTCAGATAAGAAGTTTCTTATCGACTTTAATGATCTAGGTGCAGTTAAACAAATTATAAAAGATGAGCAAGTTGATTACGTTCTGGCAGGGTGTAGTGAAGCAGCCTATATTAGTAGTGTTACACTTTCAAATGAGTTGGGTATTGGTTGCTATGATTTGTTAGAAACTGCTAAACTGCTACATAATAAGTGGGCATTTAAGAAATTCTGCTTAGAAAATAATATATCTACTTCCAATGCCCTACATTATACATCCAAATTAGACTTAATAGAGCTTTCCTTTCCACTGGTGATTAAACCTACAACACTCTCTGGTGGACAAGGGGTAAGTGTTGTTAAAAACATTTCTGAGCTGAAAAAAAAAATAATTGAATCGAAAAAATTTTCAAAAGATATTATTTTAGAAGAGTATATAGAAGGACAGTTAATAGCATATTCACTATTTTTGCAAAATCAAAAGGTGATTTATGGGTTTGTAGGGGATGATAAAAGCTATCTAAATAGATATCTTATTAATACCGCCTATCCCATCATTCTGAAACAGGGCATACTGGATAAGATGAAAGATGATGTGGAAAAAATAGCAAGCCGTCTACAACTAGTGGATGGTATGTTTCATCTGCAGATCATTATTAAAGAGGATGTTCCTTATGTTATTGATGTAACTAGACGAATCCCAGGTGATCTTTATCCAAAATTGATAGAGTATTGTGATGGGGTTGCATACTCAAAAGCAGTCGTGAAATCATATTTAGGTGATGTGCTAGAAGATGAGTTTGAGAAAAATAACAAGCAACAGAAGTTTGTGATTAGACATTGTGTCATGGCTGCCAGTAATGGAATAGTTAAAGCTGTAAAAGTGGATTATATCCTGCATCAAAAGATATGTTATAGGTTAGATTTAATAGAGACAGGTCAAGCTGTCAATAATTTTATGGTTGATGTGATTGCAATTATTTTTATAGAACTTGATGATAGAGAAGATACGGTGATAGATAATATTAATGAATTGATCTCTCCCATCATAGAAGTGGAGGCATAATGGAAAAAATAGATAATCAGGCATTTGGAGAGAAATTTCAGAAACAACTGTCAGAAAATAGTCAATTAGCTCGTGCTTTGGAATATTATCAAGAAAAAGAGTATGCGACTGCAAAGATGTTTCTAGAGATGGTAGTTAAAGAGGATCCAACAGCCGATGTTTATCATCTATTGGCAATGGTGGAGCAGGATGTGGGCGAATTGGCGCAGGCAATTATTTGGTTGAATAGCGCACTTGAGATTGATCCAAACTCTCCTGATCTTTATAACACCTTGGGTGATCTATTGATGAAAGGGGAAAAATACCAAGAAGCTGTTACTGCCTTTGAACAGACACTTAAGTTTCAACCAGATCATCCCGATGCAAGATATAATATAGGTACATCTTTAATGAGGTTAAGGAAATATGAAGCAGCAGAAGAAAATCTTAGGAAAGTGCTAGAGGATCAGCCTAGCCATATCGGAGCGTTGCAGAATCTCTCTTTAGCTTTGAAAGAGTTGGATTTTCAACAAGAGTCTCTGGAGACTTCTGAGAGGTTGCTAGAGGTTCAAGAGAGTGAGATCTCGTGTAATAACCACGGTACGATTCTGAAAGAGATGAACCGAAAAGAAGAGGCGCTGAAATATTTCGAGCGAGCGATAGTGTTAAATCCACAATATGCGCCTGCCTACTGTAATGTGGGATTAATGATGCTTGAACTAGGCGAACCAGAGCTTGCCATTACCCACTATAAATACGCAATTTCACTAGACGATCAAGATCCAACATTTTACCATAATCTAGCTTTCGCCTACTTTGCTGCAAACAGATATGGTGAAGGTTGGGATGTCTTTCGTCATAGAAAACTAGTTAAAGATGTAGCGGGTTACACAGGAAAGCCAGAATGGGAAGGACGATCGCTAGAAGGGAAGAGGCTGCTCGTGACCGCAGAGCAGGGGCTGGGCGATGAAATTATGTTTGCCTCAACAATACCAGATCTTTCAAAAGAGGAAGGCAATATAACGCTTCAATGTGATCCGAGATTAACAACCATTTATCAACGTTCATTTCCAGGAATTACAATATTGGGAATAGAGAGAAAAGATATAGATAGATCAATGAATATCGATTATGAGAATGCAATTGGTGATCTCCCCCGTTTTTATCGCCGCACTTTAGATGCTTTTCCAATAAGAGATGGATATCTGGAAGCAGATCATCAAAAAGTCATCTATTGGAAGAATAGATTAGATGAAT
>Ga0233447_1002474_pt1 | contig 13094 bp, 12 predicted proteins | sample SI_124_October20_3_FD_183014 | JGI IMG/M metagenome (GOLD analysis project Ga0233447, IMG submission 183014) | Seawater microbial communities from Saanich Inlet, British Columbia, Canada - SI_124_October2016_135_MG | ecosystem: Environmental > Aquatic > Marine > Inlet | place: Canada: British...
AGTCAGTTTTATTTCAAGCATGCTTTATTCTTACATGTTCAGCTCTTAACTTCACATGTTTTTTCTCTGGTATTTTCTGCTTTTTATTTCGGTTTGGGTATATATAGTACTGATATTAGATATTTCCACACTACTTTCAATTGAACTTGAACCAGTCCCTGTATTACCTATTACAAGTTCGGTATCAGAATAATCACCGTTTTCTGAGAAAGTAAACTCTTCATCTACAGTTGCTGGTGTATTTGGGTCTGCAACACTAGTAATAGTAAGTGTTCCGTTAGTGTATAAGTCCGATTCATTCCAAACAGTGCCTTCTGGAAATGTTATACTGCTAAAGGTACCTGTTAATGAGTTCCAGTCTATAAAATCCCAAGAGTCATTTTCTGTTGGCGTATAACCATCTGCAAATTCAATAATCAGATTTCCGCCCAAAGTTAATGTTTCTTGAACAACTAATTTATCGTATTCTCCTATTGAGATACCACCTATCTCAATTTTCAGAGTTCCAGTCGACTGTTGAGTATAATCACCTTCTATAGTAGTAGTTCCTATTGAACGACCTGGATTTAAAGTACCCCCTGCATTTGTTACTGAAAATTTTACAGAAGTGGCTTTTAAGGTCCCGCCTGTCCAATCAAAGACACCTGTACCAGATCTTTTTTCCAGAGATTCCGTACTTAAAGTTCCGCCAGCAAATTTATAAGTACCAGTTCCTCCAACTCCGTAAGCCAGAGTTATTTTTGTATTAGCAGATACAGTTCCATTTTTTTGCCAAATCTCAGCACTCCCAGTATTTGCTACATATAAGTACGAAGAAATAATCCAAGAAGAATCCGCCCCATCTATCACAACATTAGTTGATGTTGTTTCTGAACTCCAAGAAAGATAACACCTACTACTTGCTATTGAACCCCCATTTGTAATGGTTAAATTACCGACACCTTTATAACCCATATACATATAAGAGGAACTACCACTCCAGATCGAATTAGCTCCATCTACAGTCAAAGCCCCTGAAGCCCCTTCATTATAAGCAAAATAATTTTTGATTTTCGCATCAACCTGTCCACCATCCAGAACATAAATTTCACCAATCCCTTCATCCCCAATCTGTGAATAACCATATTGAGTCCATTTAGATCCTGTGCCAATTATATTTATAATTCCATGCCCGGTGCTGTAATCACCCAAATATGGGATATCAATATCAATCAATTCTGCTCCATTTTGAACTGTTACAACACCATAACCTTTTTGACCTACATATAAGTGGTTATTAGTCCAAGTTGTACCAATAGCATTCAATGTAACGTAACCTTCTGTGTTACTATTTTGATTTGCAAGAACACTGCTATTAGCTATAACATCAGCGCCCCCTTCAATAGTTAAATAACCCGTCTCACAAAACCCTATCTGAAAGCTTGAACTTCCCAGATCCATATCTTCTGATATTGTAGAGTTGCCATAGTATGGACTCATAGAAGTATCCACAAAATATGTCGCAGATATTTGCGTAGAACCACAAATAATAAATAGCATAACTATTTTCAGTAAACTGTTTTTATACATTTAATTAGTCGCTCTTTAAGTGTTTTTTTATTTTCTATCATAATAAATTTACCCAGTTAGCTAAAAGTTTAAACATTGAAAAAAACCAATGTTTATCCAGCCCTGAAACATAGTACCCCCCTTTAGGGATATTTTTGTTAACAAAATAGAAGTATCAATTGTTTCTTTTTACTCACCTGCCTAATAAAAAGCTTTATAGAAGTTATTGTATGATTTTTTTCAGACACCAAAGAAAAATATTGATAAAATAGATACAAATGAATAACCATTTTTTACCAACCAACCTAAAAGAAGCCAAAAATTTGGGCTGGAACGAACTAGATATCATACTAATAAGCGGAGATGCCTATGTAGATCATCCATCATTCGGCGCAGCTCTTGTCGGTAGATACCTAGAAAACCATGGTTACAAAGTTGGTATCATTCCTCAACCTAACTGGCAAAATATTGATAATTTTAGAGTTTTAGGCAGACCTAAACTATTCTTTGGGGTTACAGCAGATAATCTAGACTCTATGCTGGCCAAGTTCAGCTTGAAAAACTTATTGAAAAATGGAACGATAAATATCCTTTAGCTGTTAAGCCTTGGTTTAATAATTGGGAGAATATCTCTACTTTTTTTAAGTTTCCGCTTGAAGTTAGGAAACTCATTTATACCACTAACCATGTTGAAGCTTTACACAGACAATTTAGAAAAGTTACTAAAAATAAAGCTGTTTTTCCGACTGATGATTCTTTGCTTAAAATGCTTTTCTTAGCTGCTTCTGACATATCTAAAAATTGGACTATGCCTGTCAGAGATTGGCTTTCCATTATTTCTCAACTGGATATCTTTTTTGAAGGGATGTTGCTTTTAAGTTGATTTCTATTTACACGGAATTATTGACAGTCTTTGCTCTCCAGCTATTAGCTAGCTAATAGCTGGTCCACTCTGAAATGTTGTCGAACTAAAACAAGGACATCGAAAAAAAATCGTATCTTCGATATACTTAAAACTATGGAACCAGATATGATGGACGCTTCAATATTGATTGTTTACCCCAAGCAACCATTTATCGATTGGGTCAATGACCAGTTAAAAAGGGATAATCTGCCAACTATCACCATTGAAAATTACAACGATGAATGCGGCGTTCATAGCTATTTGATCCCAGATTTTGAAGACTTATCAAAAGCTAAACGGTGGCTTAAAAAGAATTACATTGTTTTGTTTGAAGAAGAGCTTACGAGCTGGACTATAGATGAAACTGATTGGCCGGAAGATTTGAGCTACAAAACCTTTTTAAAATGGTTTGAAGTTGAGTTCAATTTGATGGTTTTTGATTTGAGAGATACCTGCTAAGAAAGCCAAAATATATTTTGAACTAGTAATTCATTATGATTATTTCTAACACCACCTGGCCTGAATTACAGCTATTTTTAATGACTTTATTGTCGTGGAAATAATTTTAGTTTTGATCACTTCAGAACAGTCAAAAATATTATCACTTCAAATAGAGATCGATGTATAATAGGTTGTATAAGGTTATGACTAAAAAAATAGGATTATTAACAGTTAAAGAAGCTTCTCAAATATTGGGTGTTAATCCTGAGACGTTGAGGCGTTGGGATAGAAAAGGGAAGTTTGTTGCTAAACGGCACCCTATGAATAATTATAGAGTTTATCAATTAAATGAGATTGAAAAGATACTAAGTGAAATAAGGGGCTTTTAAATAATGGCAAAAAAACAAGTTAAACAAAAAAGCATAGAAGAAACACTTTGGAATTCGGCAAATAAACTGCGTGGTAGTGTTGAACCTGCTGAATACAAACATGTTGTATTAGGATTGATATTTTTAAAATTTGCTAGCGATAAATTCGAAGAACATCGCAAAGCAATGATAGAGAAAGGGCAAGAAAAATATATCGAAATGCCCGATTTTTATGGGCAGGCAAATGTATTCTATCTCGACGAATTTTCTCGTTGGTCGTATATCATTAAAAACTCAAAGCAAAACGATATTGCCCTAAAGATAGATACGGCCCTTCATAATATCGAAAAAGCAAACAAAGCTCTAAAAGGAGCTTTGCCCGACAACTACTTTTCTCGTTTAGGGCTCGATATCACCAAACTATCTTCACTACTTGATACCATTAACGAGATAGATACTATAAAAGACAAAGAACAAGATATTGTTGGCCGAGTATACGAATATTTTTTATCGAAATTTGCCCTTGCAGAAGGAAAAGGGAAAGGTGAATTTTACACCCCAAAAAGCATAGTAAACCTTATTGCCGAAATGATTGAACCATACAAAGGTATTATCTATGACCCTGCTTGTGGTTCGGGCGGTATGTTTGTGCAATCTATTAAATTTATCGAAAACCATCACGGCAACAAAAAAGAGGTTTCTATATACGGACAAGAATACACCAATACCACTTACAAACTGGCAAAGATGAACCTTGCTATACGAGGTATTTCAGGTAATTTAGGCGAAAAAGCAGCTGACACTTTTGGCGATGACCAGCACAAAGACCTTAAAGCTGATTTCATTATGGCAAACCCGCCTTTTAACCAAAAAGACTGGCGAGCCGAAAACGAATTGGTGGATGACCCACGTTGGCGTGGTTACGATGTGCCACCTAAAAGTAATGCTAATTATGGTTGGATACTCAACATGGTATCCAAACTATCTGAAAATGGGGTGGCAGGTTTTATTTTGGCTAATATTGCTTTAAAGGGTGCTGGCGAAGAATACAAAATACGCCGTAAGCTAATTGAAAATAATTTGGTGGAAGCTATTTTGGTTTTGCCGAGAAACCTATTTTATACTACCGATATTAGCGTTACCGTTTGGATACTCAATAAAAATAAGAAAGAACAAAGCCGTAGCATAGGCGATGAAACAAGAAACTATCGCAACCGTGAGAAAGAAATCTTGTTTATGGATTTGCGCCAAATAGGAGAACCCTTTGAGAAGAAATTTACTCAGTTTTCCGTTGATGATATTAAAAAAGTAACCAGTACCTACCATAAATGGCAATCAGCAGAAATTGAAAACATACCTGAATATTGTTATTCAGCTTCCTTTGATGAAGTAGCTAAAAAAGATTTTTCACTCGTACCTAGTAAATATATTGAGTTTGTTAACCGCGATGAAAACATCGACTTCGACGAGAAAATGAAAAGTTTGCAAACTGAATTTTCTGATTTGCTGAAAGCAGAAGAACAATCGAAAAAAGATTTATTAACAGTATTTAAAGAGTTGGGTTATGAAATCAAATTATAAGTCTATTGGTCCTTACATACGAATTGTAGATGTTCGAAATATGGAAGACAAAAAAGAAAATCTTTTTGGAGTGTCTGTATCTAAGGTTTTTATCAAGTCAATCGCAAATACTGTAGGAACAAATTTTAAAACTTATCGAGTAGTTAAGAAAAATCAATTTACATATATTCCTGATACATCAAGACGTGGCGACAAAATTGGAGTTGCCTTACTTGAAAACGAAGAAGAAGGTTTGGTTTCTCAAGCTTATACAGTGTTTGAAATTACTAATAAAAAAAGGTTGCTTCCAGAATACTTAATGATGTGGTTTCGCAGGCCTGAATTTGATAGATACGCCAGATACATTTCTCATGGCAGTGTACGGGAAATTTTTAGTTGGGAAGATATGTGTAATGTTTCATTGCCCATCCCTTCGCTAGAAAAACAACACGAAATAGTTGCCGAATACAACGTCATACAAAACCGCATAAATCTTAACAACCACCTCATTCAAAAACTCGAAGAAACTACACAGGCTATTTATAAACAGTGGTTTGTTGATGGCATTGATTTGGAAAATTTACCTGAGGGTTGGAAAGCTTGCACAGTGAGTGATTTATCTGATTATTCAAACAAAAGAATCCCAGTAGAAAAGTTGGGCTTGGATAATTATATTTCAACTGAAAATATGCTTCAAAATAGAGAAGGAATTGTTTTAGCCAATGGTTTACCATCGACAGGTGGTGCAACGATGTTCTCTATTGGTAATATTTTAATATCCAACATTAGACCATATTTCAAGAAGATTTGGTTGTCTGATTTTAATGGAGGATGTTCAAATGATGTTTTGTGCTTCGTTCCAAAGAAAAATATCCCATCGTTATATCTATATCAAATACTTAAAAAGAATAACTTTTTTGAATACGTTATGGCTGGGAGCAAAGGAACTAAAATGCCAAGAGGCGATAAAAAATGGGTTCTGAATTATCCTGCAATTATGCCTAACGATGAGTCGCTTGATAAATTCAACAAGATTGCAATTGTTACACAAAACAATATCAATCATAAAAAACAAGAAAACAAAAAGCTATCAGAAATGAAAGACCTGCTGCTTTCCAAGATTGCAACCATAGAAGATAAAGCAAATGATTGAATCAATCACCATAAAAAATGTAGCTACGTTTGACCCAAAAAATGGTGTTCAAATCACAGGATTAAAGAAAGTGAACTTTATATATGGCGCCAATGGATGTGGCAAAATAATTAATAAATATTTTGTGGTTTTCGAAGATATTTTTAAATATACTAAGAATATTGGTCATTATAATATGATGATGGGTAAAAATTCTGAATCGGAATAATATAGCCTAAAAATTCATCGAAAATAAATTAAAAGGGAAACAAAATGAACAACAGCGAAATCATCATCTACCAAAACCCTGACGGCAACATAAAAATAGATGTTCGCCTTGAAGATGAAACCGTTTGGCTTACACAGTTACAAATGGCAGAACTATTCGGAAAAGCTAAATCAACCATTAACGAACATATCAAAAATTTGTTTTTAGAAGGCGAATTAGACCAAAGGGTGGTTGTTCGGAAATTCCGAATAACCACTCAACACGGTGCAATTGCAGATAAAACCCAAGATTTAGATGTGAATGGTTATAATCTTGATGTAATTATTTCGGTGGGATATCGGGTGAAATCACCGCAAGGAACTCAATTTCGTATTTGGGCTACTCAAAGGCTCAAAGAATATATCATCAAAGGTTTTGCCTTAAATGACGATCGCTTTAAGTCTGGCACTTCAATGAACTATTTCAACGAGTTACAAGACCGTATTCGCGAAATTCGAATTTCGGAACGGTTTTTTTATCAGAAAATAAAAGATATTTATACAACGAGTGTTGATTACAATTCTAAAGACGAAAAAACCATTGAATTTTTCAAGATTGTTCAAAATAAGTTGCTTTGGGCTATTAGCGAACAAACTGCCGCAGAACTGGTCTACAGAAGAACCAATTCTAAATTGCCACTTTTGGGAATGCAATCATTAGATAAAAAAAATAAAGTGGCCATAAAAAAATCAGATGTAAGTATTGCCAAGAATTACCTAGACGAAAATGAAATAAAATTACTTGGTTTGTTGGTTGAACAATATTTGGCATTTGCAGAAACAATGGCACAGCAACACACTCCCATGCACATGGCCGATTGGATAGAACGATTAGATGTTATTTTGCAATTAAACGGTAGAGAGTTGCTAAGTCATGCCGGTAAAATAAGCCATGAGCGAGCTTTGATGAAATCGAGTAAAGAATATGATAAATATAAAATTGTTCAAAAAGATATAGAAAAAAATCAAAGTCTTAAAGAACTAGAGCAAGACATAAAAAAGCTTGGGAATCTTAAAAAATGAAATTCACAGAAGAAATGAAAAACAATCAACTGATTATCTACCAAACTGAGGATGGCAAAGTTAAAATAGAAACACATTTCGAGAATGAAACAGTATGGCTTTCTACTGAACAAATCGCAGTGCTTTTTCAACGAGACAGAACCGTTATTGCTAAACATATTAGTAATGTTTTTAAAGAAGATGAATTAGATGAAACAGTGGTATGTGCAAATTTTGCACTAACCACAGAACATGGTGCTATTGAAGGGAAAACTCAAACCAAACATGTAAAACACTTCAATCTTGATGTAGTCATTTCAGTAGGTTATAGAGTCAAATCTCACCGTGGTGTACATTTTAGAAAATGGGCAACGTCTCTTATTAAAGAATATTTAATTAAAGGTTTTGCCATGAATGATGAACTACTAAAAGCAGCTGGTGGCGGAAACTATTTTGATGAGTTATTGGCGCGTATCCGAGATATCCGTTCATCTGAAAAAGTTTTTTGGCGCAAGGTTTTGGATGTTTACGCAACAAGTATCGATTATGATCCAACTATTGAGCAATCCATACTATTTTTTAAAACGATACAAAATAAAATGCATTGGGCTACACACGGTGAAACTGCGGCAGAAACAATTTACAAAAGAGTAAATTCATCGAAAGAACACATTGGGCTTACCAATTTTAAAGGTAAAAAACCTACAAAAAAAGAGATTGAAATTGCCAAAAATTATTTATCTGAAGAGGAACTTAATATTCTGAATAGAATGGTGACTGCGTATTTAGAAATCGCTGAAATTCAAGCCTTAGATCGTACGCCAATGTATATGGCAGATTGGATTAAACAACTGGATACTTTTCTAAAAATGACAAACAAAAATATTCTCCAATATTCAGGAACTATCAGCCACCAAAAAGCAATTGAAAAAGCGCATGCAGAATATGAGATTTATAAAGACAAAACAAAGAATAGCGTCACACAAGTTGAGAAAGATTTTCTAAAACAGATTGAACACAAAACTAAAGGCTTGAAAAAATGAAATTTACAGAAGAAAAATTAGAAAAAGCTTTTATCGAGTTATTAGGCAACGAAAATTTTCCTCATCATTTGGGTAATACCTTAGCAAGGGCAGTTGATGAAGTTCTCATCGAGGAAGATTTAATAAACTATCTTCTATCCAAATATCAAAGCAAACAGCTTACAAAAACCGAAGCAAAATCTATTCTTCTTCAACTAAAAACCCTGCCAGCTTCTGATCTTTACGAAAGCAACAAAACCATTATGGGTTGGCTTTGTGATGGTTTTATCTTAAAACGTGAAGATCGTAACCAAAAAGACATTCATATTGAGTTAATCGATTATTCAAAACAAAATAAAAACATATACAAATTCGTTAACCAGCTCGAAATTGTGGGCTCTGAAAAACGTATTCCTGATGGCATTATTTATATCAATGGTTTGCCAGCGGTCGTGTTCGAGTTTAAATCGGCCATTCGTGAAGAAGCCACCATACACGATGCTTTTAAGCAATTAACTGTGCGTTACCGTCGCGACATTCCCGAACTGTTTAAATACAATGCCTTTTGTGTGATTAGCGATGGGGTAAACAACAAAGCGGGCTCATTTTTTGCCCCTTATGAATTTTTCTATGCTTGGCGCAGGGTGGCTGGTTTAGCAAAAGATGTGGATGGAATCGATAGTATGTTCACCCTGGTTCAGGGCATGTTACATCAAAACAGGCTGCGAGATATTATCCAGAATTTCATTTATTTACCTGATAGCTCAAAGAAAAACGAGAAAATTGTATGCCGATACCCACAATACTATGCAGCCAAACGACTATACGAAAATATTAAATTAGCACAAAAACCAGATGGCAATGGAAAAGGTGGTACTTACTTTGGTGCAACAGGCTGCGGAAAAAGCTTTACCATGCTTTACCTTACAAGATTACTCATGAAAAGCGAGCATTTCGAAAGCCCAACAATTATACTCATCACCGACCGTACTGATTTAGACGACCAATTGTCAGGGCAATTTACTAATGCCAAAAAATTTATTGGCGACAATACCGTAATAAGCGTTGAGAGTAGAGCAAATTTAAGGGAACTAGTTCAAGGCCGGCAAAGTGGTGGTGTTTTCTTGACCACTATTCACAAGTTTACTGAAGATACTAAATTGTTAACCGACCGCTGCAATGTCATTTGCATATCAGACGAAGCACATCGCACCCAAGTTAATCTCGACCAAAAAATAAAAGTAACCGAGAAAGGCGTAACCAAAACCTTTGGCTTTGCCAAATACTTGCACGACTCCTTACCAAACGCCACCTTTGTTGGCTTCACTGGCACACCAATAGATGCCACTTTAGACGTTTTCGGAAAAGTGGTTGATGCATATACCATGACCGAATCGGTAAAAGACGAAATTACCGTTCGCATAGTGTATGAAGGTAGAGCTGCAAAAATAGCTTTGAAAAACAGAGAGCTCGAAAAGATTGAAAAATATTACGAAGAGGTTGCCGAAGCTGGCGCCAATGAATACCAAATTGAAAAAAGCAAAGAAACAACCGCTACAATGAACGTTATCCTTGGTGACCCTGATCGTTTACAAGCTTTAGCAGAAGATTTTGTGAAACATTATGAAAACAGAATTTCCGAAGGGGCATCTGTAAAAGGTAAAGCCATGTTTGTAAGCAGCAGCAGGGAAATAGCTTATGATTTTTATAAGAATGTAATTGCCCTGAAACCTGAATGGAACGAAGTAAAAATAGCCGAAGAAGGTGTTGTTTTATCTGATAAAGATAAGCGCGAAATAAAACCCATGGAGCGCATTAAAATGATAATGACTCGTGGGCAAGATGACCCCAAAGAATTGTACAACCTATTAGGCACTAAAGATTACCGAAAAGAATTAGACCGCCAGTTCAAAAACGATAAATCAAATTTCAAAATTGCTATAGTGGTAGATATGTGGCTCACAGGTTTTGATGTGCCATTTCTCGATACTATGTATATAGACAAACCCGTTCAGCAGCACAACCTTATTCAAACTATTTCGCGTGTTAACAGAAAATATGAGGGCAAGAATAAAGGTTTGATAGTTGATTATATTGGTATCAAAAGACAGATGAACCTAGCGCTAGCCAAATACAACAAAGACGATGAAGATAATTTCGAAGACATTGCCGAATCGCTTATCATAGTTAGAAATCATTTAGACTTATTAGCTAAATTGTTTCACCAGTTCGACAACTCAAAGTATTTTAAAGGCACAGCAATACAACAGCTAAACACACTTAATTTGGCGGCTGAATTTGCACAGCAAACCAAGGAAATTGAAACCCGTTTTATGGGTTTGGTTAAGCGCTTAAAAGCAGCTTATGATATTTGTGCAGGTAGCGAAAAACTTACACAGAAGGAAAGAGATTACACCCATTTTTATTTAGCGATTCGTTCCATCGTTTTTAAACTTACTAAAGGCAATGCACCCGATACAGCACAAATGAATGCCCGTGTACGCGAAATGATAAAAGATGCCTTGGCAAGCGATGGTATACAAGAGATTTTCAAATTGGGTGAAGAACAAGCGACAGAGCAAGATATTTTCGATGACGATTATTTGGCTAAAATTGATAAAATAAAGCTGCCAAATACTAAAATAAAATTACTACAACAGCTATTAGCTAAAGTGATTGGTGAAATTAAGAAAGTAAACAAAGTAAAAGGAATAGACTTCACAAAAAAGATGCAAGCACTTGTTGAACGGTATAACCAACGAGATGAAAGCGATATATTACGCAGCGAAGTTTATGAAGAAATGGCTGAGCAGCTCACTGATTTAATTTGGGATGTTCACAAAGAGTTTTCAGCGGGTGACGAATTAGGCATTGATTTTGAAGAGAAAGCCTTTTACGACATACTAAAAGATCTTTGCATAAAGTACGACTTCAACTATCCCGAAGATAAGCTAATAGAACTAGCAAAAGCCGTTAAAGGTTTAGTAAATAAACAAGCCAAATTCCCTGATTGGAACAAACGCGATGACATAAAATCAGCCTTGAAAGTAGGTTTGATATTGTTATTAGATGAGTTCGGATATCCCCCAGTTGAGCGAGATGAAGTATATGTAGAGATATTTGAACAAGCAGAAAATTTTAAGAAGTATAAAGAATAAAACCAATTTCTGAATCAATTCTCTATGGCCGAATATCCGAGACTGTCAATAATTCCGTGTAAATAGAAATCAACTTAAAAGCAACATCCCTTCAAAAAAGATATCCAGTTGAGAAATAATGGAAAGCCAATCTCTGAAAGGCATAGTCTATTTTTTAGATATATCAGAAGCTGCTAAGAAAAGCATTTTAAGCAAAGAATCATCAGTCGGAAAAACAGCTTGTATATATTGCTAATTATACTTTATTTTCTAAATCAAACAGCTCTTTTTTAATATTAACTTACTATATTTTGATTTTTTGAACGCGGTAAATGGTGACAAGCTATAAACAATTAGATATTGAATCACAAATATTTAAGAACACTTAAAATCCAAAAGGCATAATTTGTTTTTATGCAAAGAACTATGTATGGGATAATCAAATACATGCAAGAAAATATTTAGAGGATTATGTGGAGTATAATGAGTAATAGATTTATGAAAAACAAAATAATGCTTATGTCGCTTAGTGTGGTTAGCTTTATTTTTATGATAATGATAAATGTATTAGCAAATACACTACCAATTAACGGATATAATACAGGGCAGCTTTCTGCACTATATCCAAATCTTTTTGTGCCAGCAGGAATAACCTTTTCAATTTGGGGGTTAATTTATATTTCGCTTATCTTATTTGGCTATGGTCTTTATAAACTTAAAAATATAGATAGTGTGATTTTTAAAAAGTTATCCATTTTATTCATTATTAGTAATTTGCTAAATGGCGGCTGGCTTTTAGCCTGGCATTATAAACTCATAGAATTATCGTTAATAATTATGATTGCTTTGCTTTGGACCTTAATAAGGCTGTATATTGTCGTTAAAAGCATTTCTGATAGTCAAACAACTGATTGGGATTGTGTTTGTAAATTTTGCATCTAGTTTATATCTTGGTTGGATATCATTAGCTACTGTAGCAAACACCTCAGCATTGCTTGTGTTTTATCAATGGGGGCGATTTGGTCTGAGTGAAGTATTTTGGACGATTGTTATGATTTTAGTGGTTTTGTTGCTCACCATAATAATGCTATTGAGAGAAAAGGATTTTGTTTTTTCAATGGTTGTCTTATGGGCTTATATTGGAATTATTATAAAAAGGCTATCAACAACACCTGTCTATAAAGATATAATTGTTGTAACAGGAGCTGCTATTGTTGTAATAGTTTTTTTCGATCTTTTCAGCTACATGAAAATAAGGCAAAAATCATGAAAATTATTCATGTTATCTTTTATAAGATTATTTTTATAATCTTCTTCTTTACTAGTTTAAATTTTGGGGAAAGTATTATTTCAGGCAATATTACTGGAACTAGTGGAATATATCCTATTGTTATAAATCTTTATAATGAATCTTCTTGGTCAAAGCGTGAGTATATAGAACAACAAATTATTCCAATAAATACAGAGAGCAAAAGTTTTAACTTTGTAGTTACAGAAAATGAATACGGCATTGTTGTTATTGAAGACAAAGACGAAAATGGAAAAATGAGTTTTGGACTATTTGGGCCTTCTGAACCTTCAAAAGCATATATACCTAGTCCAAAATAAAAAGCAGAAAATCAAATAGGCTTTAATAGATGTAATTTAGTGCCAACAAATTGTTCAATTATTGCTTGATGATCAGGTGACGATTTATTGCAAAAATTTAATACC
>Ga0233447_1002479_pt1 | contig 13044 bp, 13 predicted proteins | sample SI_124_October20_3_FD_183014 | JGI IMG/M metagenome (GOLD analysis project Ga0233447, IMG submission 183014) | Seawater microbial communities from Saanich Inlet, British Columbia, Canada - SI_124_October2016_135_MG | ecosystem: Environmental > Aquatic > Marine > Inlet | place: Canada: British...
AACATTGAAATTGCAAACAAAAGTAGTGTGTTAATTTATCTGAGCATATGTGTATCAATTTTGAATAGCGCTATAGGTATAAGCGATATCATCATATCAGTTAGAGATGGTCGGTTCTTAATCGTTCCAGAAACGCCCTTTTCTTTGTATATGCGGACAATTTCAAACCCTTTGGCTTTGGCATAATCATTGATGGCTTTTTCCTGTCTTGCAAATCCATCACCGTTTATCTGACCTTTTCCTGACACCCTGATATATCCATATGCTTTTTCCATGAGACCCCCCCTTATGTTTAATTTTAATTTACGGGAACAGGTTTATGGAATCAAGAAAAAATTGTATAATTCTGTAGAAATAAACAGATAAAATATTTTAAGCCTTTATGGATATGATGTTTTAATGATTTTAATTTTGGGAGGTGTCGTTAAAATTGTTTGCTTATCAAAAATTTATAACAGGTGTTGGAGTGAATAAAAAAACTGTTGCTATTCTGTATATATAAAAAGTTGAACATGGAAGAATGTGTTTGATTAAGATTGTCAGGAAATATATTGAATTTATCTTGAACGCTGAAATCAGGGATGCGGTTTTTTTTAAGACCTCTTTTCAACTATTTTCAAAGTTAATACCTGAGAGAGAGCGAGACTTCAAAATTACTCTATTTAATTTACTGAAGCAGATACATCCTCCCCACCTCTTCCCGGACCTCCTCCACAAACCAATCAGGTTCAAGGACTTGTGCCTCGTGGCCATATGAAAGAATCCAGGATAGCGCCTCAATATCAGATGTTGCAGTAAAGGTTAATTCAAGATTACCATCACCTTTTTCATCAACTACCTGGTCATGGCTCCAAATTCTTTCCCTAACATGCTTAGCAGCGTATCCTGAAAATTCAACCTTTACCTGAAAAGAATCTTCTTTCATAACCCCGAAAGTTTGATTGAATGTTTTTTCAAAATCAAAATTGTCAGGAAATTTATATGATGTCTTTGTAATTTCGAGTTCCTGAACCCGATGAATTACCAGCAGAGGATCAAACTCAGGTTCTTTATAAATTTTCCCAGGCGCTTTAGCCATTTGAGCATGTAAATATATAGTATCGTTTTTTGAAAACAATTTTAATGGTTTGATATAAAATTCAGTAGGTTTTTTATTCCAAATGGATTGATAAGTAATTTTACAAACCTTCCTATTCTCCATAGCAATGATCAGGTCTTTTATTATTTGCTGATGCCCTGAATAATCAATTGTACCTGACATAAAAGCACCAAAATGTTTTGCAGATACCGTTTCCCTATTTTTTATCAACACCTGACTTTTTCCAAGAGCATTTGCGGCATGATCAAATATTTCTTTCCCAATTAAATGTTTTGTAAAGGAGCAGCACATTTGCAAAAGTCCATATTCTGACTGACTTAAATTCATTGCTTTAGCAGGGATTTTTTCTTTCTTGATCCTAAAAATCCGTCTTCTATTCTTAATAAAATCTTCAATTTTAATACCCTCAGCTGAACTGTTAATTTTATCGACAATACGACCTATTGTCTGCTTTGAACACTCCAGTTCCCTTGCAAGTTCAGTCAATGAATATTCATAGGGAGAAAAGTATAATTTAAAAAATAATTCGATTACTTTTTGTCCATGGTCTTTATCTGATTGAATTTGCTTCGGCATGATGTTCCTTTTTAAAATAAATGAAAAATCATTCCATCACATGGAATACTGCCATGATATTATTAATTAAACAATAAAAAAGGGAGAGTATAAAATGGAAGCAACACTTATTATTAATAACATAAAATTAGATTTGGGTCATCGAGAATTAAATGAAATATCTTATGCTTTGGGTGATTGTGACAGAACTAAAGATATTTACCACGAATTGGCTCAATCACCTTCAGCCGAAACAAGGTCAAATATTGTATCGCAAAGTCATCTTCATACAAAAACTGTTAAACTTCTTTTATCAGATTCCCAAATAGAGGTTATGCGATCAATGATAAACCAGGATAAATTCATATCAAAAATGAGAAAAGAGGACATTGAACGATTTATAAATACAGGTGATGCTGAAATTTTAACTGATATTGTACGTAACATTGATGATTTAACACAGGAATATGAAGTGTGCGAAAAGGACTGGTTATGTGAAAAACTTTATCAACAAGCAGACCCTTCAGTCAGGTATGAGCTGGCAGACAATGATGAAACATCAGACTTCATTCTTAGGAAATTAATTAAAGATCCAGACATTAATGTATCCCATACAGCTAAAGAAACCCTGAAAGAAATTGAAGATGACAATATTTGGGATGAAGACAGTGAAGATGACATGGATGATGAAGATATAGATCTGTAAAATCGTATACCATATTTTTATTTATCAATATCAATTTATATCATGGGGATTAAAATATGATTGAAACAATTACAAAAAAAATAAATTATTTAATTCCAGAGAGTATTTTATTTGACTCAATCGAATATGATGCGGAAGAAAAATTTGTCATTATAAAATCACTTAAGTACCTCAAAATCCATTTAAAGCGGTATTTCATTATTAATGATGCCATGATTGGAATACTCTGTTGGACTTTAGGAACTGATTCGGTATTTATTTGTGGTTTTCTTTTAAATTTTCTAAATCGAAAATTCAAATCTAAATTTACATATAAACTACGGAATTGTTCATCTATATCTGAAGATTACCCTGATATCCTACTTGATATAATGAAAAAAATCCCATCCCAGATTTTAAAAAAATTCAGGACTTTTCTTGACGACTTGATAAGCTCAAAGATTAAAAAACTTGAAGATGGGGATATCTCTGATATTGAAAAAAATATTAAACAAATAAAAAAAATGTTTAATCTATCAGATCTTGAAATTGAATTACTGACCTTCCTTTTTATTATTGAAGTCTATGATAAAACAGATAGTTTTTTCAACTCTCATTTGAGGTGTAAGGAATATTCAGGGAAAAAATATCTTTGCAATATTCTAAAAACAAAGCAAAGCAAATTAAATACACTTTTTAACGGAACTCTTAACAAAATTGGAGCGATTAATTTTGCTGCTTATGGGGGAAATGAAGTAGAACTGGAGCACGAGTTTTTGATATGGTTTCAGAATCCTAACAAAGATATGTTGACACAAAAGTTATATTCACAATTACCAAAGGGTTCAGTTCCATTAAATAATTTTTTTATCGAAAATTCAGCAAAAAAACATATTTTACGCTTGTTAAAAGATAAACCGTCAACATCAACGCACCTTCTATTTTATGGCCCCCCTGGATCTGGTAAAACAAGTTTTGCTTGTAGCATTGTAAAAGAACTTGAAGTGCCATCCTATGAAATATTTAAACCAGACGACAATACAAGCATAGAAAGACAAGCAGCAGTTATCGCCTGCCTAAATATGACCAATACGGGATCTGGTTCCATTATCGTGATTGACGAAGCAGATAATATCTTAAATACCAAGATGTCATGGTTTATGAGAGGAGAGACCCAAGATAAAGGATGGTTAAATCAATTATTAGATAAACCAGGATCAAGAATAATCTGGATTACAAATCATATTGAAAATATTGAAACATCTGTTTTGAGACGATTTGCATATAGTATTCATTTTAAAACTTTTAACCGGCAGCAGAGGATTAAGCTTTGGGAAAATATACTTTGTAAAAATAAGTGTAGAAATTTTGTCAATGAACAGGAAATTATACATTTGTCAAAAAAATATCAAATTAGTGCGGGGGCAGTTGATATTGCAGTTAATAAGGCAGTTGAAGTTAAAGCAAAAACTAAAAATAACTTTTTGGAATCAATTGAATTAACTCTTGAAGCACATCAAACTTTAATGAATAATGGAGATTTTTTAATTGATAAAGAACAGATAGAAAAAAAATATTCTCTTGATGGTCTTAATATTAAAGCTGATCTTAAAAAAATCATGAAACAACTTAAAAAGTTTGACCAATATTTAAGGAACTCCCATGAGAAGAATATTTGCAATATGAATCTTCTTTTCTATGGACCGCCTGGAACTGGTAAAAGTGAATTTTCAAGGTATATTGTTAATCAACTTGATCGGCAAATAATTTGTAAACGCGCAAGTGATATCCAAAGCTGTTGGGTTGGAGAATCAGAAAAAAATATTAAAAAATCATTTGAAGAAGCTGAAAGAGAAAATGCTGTATTGATAATTGATGAGGCTGATACCCTTTTATTTAAAAGAGAAAGAGCACAGCATTCATGGGAAATAAGTTTTACCAATGAATTTTTAACTCAAATGGAACGATTCCATGGGATTTTGATATGCACCACCAATCAGGTGAAGGAACTGGATAGTGCTTCCATAAGAAGATTCAGCCACAAGATAGGTTTTAATTACCTTAATCCTAAAGGAAATATAATCTTTTATAAAAAAATGTTGTGTCCGCTACTCAAAACCGACTTAGACAAAAAACATGAGAATTCTCTAAGGTCTATTGAACACCTTGCTCCGGGTGATTTCAAAACCGTGAGAAACAATTTTTCATTTTATTCTTCTAAAGACCTCAAACATGAATTGCTGATTTTGGCTTTACGTTCTGAGGTAAAGTTTAAAAAAGTTACTCATGAGAATCAAAAAATTGGATTCTAAACATTCTGTCATAACTTGTAAAAATATCTTTTCCAGGTTATTGAAAAAATAATCACTATTGTGTATTTTTTGCTTTGAATGCTGAAGATTCAAATAATGCTCAAGGCAAATCAAATTGGCAGCTCATAATTTAGCTTGCTAACTAAAAAGTATTATCTGAATTGTACGCTTCTATCAGAAATATTTTCGAAAATAGTCTCTTGCCGAATTCTGTAGAAAAGCAGCGTTAGTCATTCCGTTTCTTCCCCAATTCCAACCTCTATCTGTGCCATTTAAATACAAAAATTCTATGAACTCATCAGCATTGTCGTCAATTTGTATTTCTTTCATAATATTGATTTTTTGCTCTTCCTTAAGCTCCGTTTCAAATTCTTTATATAGTACATCTTTGAATCGCAACATCATGGGACTCCAGCTTGAGGCATCCTTTTTCGCTCCTGAATATGTATAGATATAAATATCATGTAATTCTATTAGCCCTATACGCCATCTCGACTTTGGATCAAAATCTATAATCAATGCACCTGAGGAACCAGACTCTTTCCCTCCACTATGTTCTTTTATCAGGTCATCTGCGTTGAGGTGCCATCCTGTATCTGTTGGCTTCTTCTTTTTTTTCCATAAATTATAGATTAAATTATATCCAGCAAGACTGAATTTATCTCCGGTATTGGATATGAGCCCGTTGTTTTTATTGTAGTATAGAAATGACATAGCATTCTCCTTCTTCTATAAACTCAATGACAGATTCTTTTAAATTGTATTTCATAGGTTTTGATCCTTTAAAGATTGAATGTTTTTTCCTCAGAACTTTTCAAAAAGATTTATGTGGGAGAAGAAATTGTTTCAGGTTTCTCTATAATATTTTTGATAAAATGATAAATATCCTCATCTGCTTTTTTGAACATATAAGAAATCGTGTCATCTTTGACAACTCTTTCCCTAATTCTATCATTCGGCCTAACAACTATTGTATCGACAATTTTTTTCAAAGCAAGCAACCCTTCATCTGCCTGCTTGTTCCTTTTTTCACCTTCAAATGAAAAGGGTGTTGTAACAATTGCAATTACCTGGGCACCAATATCTTTACAGATTTTAGCTATAACCGGTACTGCTCCAGTGCCAGCACCACCCCCTAATCCTGCAGTTATAAATACCATGTGGCTACCTATAAAAGTTTTCTTAATAATACCAACGCTTTGGAATGCTGCTCCCCGACCTATCAAAGGATTACCATTAGCACTTTTCCCTTTTGTAATCTTTTCACCTATGAATAGCTTGATCGGTGCTTTGCATGTTTCAAGACTTTTGAAATCAGTATTAACTGCAACAAACTGGACACCTTTGAGGTTAAAATCAATCAGATTATTCACCGTATTATTCCCGCCACCACCAACACCAACAATTTTAATTTTCTCAAATTTTAATTTTTTTTCGATGTTCTTTTTTAAATCATACTGCATAAAACCGTCTAAAATTGGTAAAGATGTGATCACCCCGACTGACAAAAACGATGTATTGGTTAAAAATTGACGACGACTTATTTTAAGATCTTTTTCCATTGCTCATCTCCTAATTTGAAAATATTGGACATAATTTATAGTTACCTTTTGTAGGGCGCACACCGAAATTAAGCGTTTCCTTCTTATAAGCGGTTTAAGAGGGCAATCTCGCCGGAAAAAATTAAAAAAATTATTTATGGAGTGAAAAGTGGGCTACAGGAGAGTTAACAAATGTATGCAGTAAATAATAATTATGAATCAATCATAAAACCGAAGACGATGGTTACACGTGCTAAAGTTCACAATTTTCCCAAACAAGGAACTTCCAAAAGACAAACCATCATGACTGCGATAAATCGCAGGTGACCGTGGCATCTCTCCAGAACCATGGCAACACAATCCGGTATGATCAACAAATGACTATCTGAATAAGGGCTAATATGTGTCAAAAACAACAGGGGAAAATTCATTACCCGGCTACGGCCCGGTAAACTTGGTGAAACGCCCTTTGCGGAAGCACATACAGGGTGTTGTGGGGCTGGGGGAATTAAAAACCCCCGGCTACCCGATTAGACACTCAATTTAATAGAGTTTCTATAAGTGGTTTAATTTTTTCAATTTCTGTTATTGTAATTTTCTCAATGTTTTCATATGTGAAATTGTCCATTTCTATATATTTTGCGTATTGAGGTTTGTTTGATGTACTTTCATTTTCAAAATCTTCTAATACATCAAGAACACTGGCCCCCGAGTCAAAAAAGTTGACAAGACCTGTGGATTGTTTTCTTGCATGAAGGTATAGGCAAAAGCCTTGTTTTTCATCTTCATCACCTGGATAAATTGCGACTTCCAAACAAAATTTAGCTTCATCTTTGTAAAGCCAATCGACATATGAGCATGTCCAAGTCCCTTGGCGATCCTGATAAGTCTTAAATGGGAACAGTCTTTCTACTCCCAATGATAAAGTCCAGTCACCGTAAATCTCTTCTAATCTCTTTGTAAGTTTATCAATAAGCTTTTTATAAAAAGTTTTATTTTCAGCGGTTATTTCCTTTTTATTAGTTTCCTCATTTACGAGTTCATCTCCAATTACAACTTCTGTTAGAAAATATTTTTCATTTTCAGTTGATGAAAAAATTTCAAATTTGATGCAGCTAATTGGGACACCATTTTCGTTTAAATATTCCGCAGGTCTTATAACTTCTTGTGAAAAATCTTTTGCAAACAGAATTATTGAAATGTCTTCTCCAACAGACTTATGCAGTGCTTTGCCAAATGTTTTTTCGAAGGCTTCATGAAGTGATTTGAATGGTAAACTTTGTTTCTCAAAATACTCTTTAGCTATTTTTTCAATTTCCCTCTCTGAAAGTTTATTAATCCATGATGTGTAATCTAGCACCTGAGCTATTATCTCTCTGGGGGCATATCCTCTTTTTAATTCAATAACAATTAATCTAGCATATTTATCTAAGGCGATAAGATCTAATTTTTTTCCAACATCTGTTTTGACTTGTCGCCCAATATACAAAATTTCTTCACCGAGTAATAAAACAGGATCTTTTTCTAAAAGGTTTTCAACTTCCGACTCAAGAAGATCTGAATCTAACGGCCTAACTACTGATGCTTTCTCTTTATCTAAAATTTTATATAGTTTCATTGTATGATATGTCCTTTGTCTAACATTATGCTGACCTACTGGGGTTGAGCGCCAGCGAAACACCAGTCAACGTCCAGCAAAAGGTTAGAGCTATAATACTTCATGTGTAAGTGAAATATCTACTTTGGACCAAGCCTCAATAAGTGCCTGCCCTTTTTCTGTTAATATAGCCGTAAAATAACCAAGCATTTCTGTTCCATCATCGTATGGTTGAGACATATGGATTTCGTGTATTTTTATCAATACTTCTTCAAGCAGGCGTTTAACAATTATTTCACATGGCAGAAGCACTTGTTTGTTCTTTTTAAGATAATCCAAAACGTCTAATTCAAATGGACTATACACCTCATTAAGAAACATTAATTTCTTTTTATATGCAATTATTGCTTCTTTAGGTATTTTCCCCGTGTCATATAATGTGTGGCAATTTGGGCAGAGTGTAATTAAATTCTCATAATTATGATTACTAGTATCAGACCAAGAAACGATATGCGCATTTTCTGTAACGGGATAGCGGCATGTCGGGATTGCACACCTGTAACCAGACTCGATTAATATTTTGCGTTTAATTGCTGTTGGTATAGCAGGCCTACTCATATTTACATCTATAAGTAATCATAAAGATCTGTCTATCTTGAAATTTGAATAATATCCGACCAAATAAATAAAAAACTCTGTTCTGTAATTCCATATCAACATCTCTGGAGCCTGTAAAGACATTTCAACAATTAAACTTTGCTGAAAATATAATTGATCCTGGGAGGATCTGGCAGAATGTTTTTTATTGGAGATTAAGATCCCCACAGGAGATCATACTTCCTTAATTTCTACCCGATTGGGCGTTATGCCTCTTTTCAAAATAATTTTTTGCACAGCGTTCACTGATTTACTATCTCCACTTTTCGTTGGAATGACTTTGGAAGCCAAGCAAGTGATTTGTTCAATAATTCTAAAATTTCATCTCTTGAAATGCATATGACATTTTGTGCACCAACGCCGGTGTAAAGTTCGTTCGATTGAAACAAGAATATTTTTTGTGGACATTGAACATAGTTGTCTTTGTCAATAAGGACTTGCCCTGTCTTTACTTGTGTTAGAGCTTTTTCGCCAGTTTTTGGGTTTACCGCAAGATATTCAAAACTCATCGTGTCACCCTTGCGGGAATTCGGCAGTACATACCATCCTTTACTCTGAAGATACAAAAATACCAAATCCTCAGTCTCCTCATCATCGAGCATCATAAAAATGTCAGAGAACCCAGATTTATCGATTTGATAGACTTGTTCGTTTGAAAGCATGTTCCATAAATGCTTTGAGTATTCTCGTGCTTTCTTATCAGCAACTTCTTGAATTGATCTCGTTGCACGAAAGCAAGCAACAATTTTTCCTGGCACAGCATCTATATCGACACTCTTAAATACAACTCGGAAAATGTTGGCAACATCTATATCCAAGTCATTCGCTTCTTTGGATGTCCAGTATTCCCAGCCAGATGTTGCTCGTGCAAGGTAATATTTCCCTGCCGCATCACGAGTCCAAACCAAGTCACCTTCACTGACCCATTTGTTAATATATTTACAAATTTGCAAATTGCCATGTATATGGGATGCTTCTTCAAAATATTCATCCCAATTATTTGTATTTTTGTTTGAGTTTGTTCTCCATCCGACCCCTAAAATTCCATTTTTCAAGCAGTAATCGAATGTCGTAGGCATATCGGCAGATCCGCCGGATGGTCTTATATGAATTCTGAATACATACATAATCTCTCCTTTAGGTTTTTTCGCCCAACAAGTTATTATACTGATTTATTTATCTTGTAGCTTTAAATGGTATCCGAACAGATAAATAAAAAAATTTGATTCAAGCATTCAGTAACACATTTCAGAAATCGGGTCACCCCCTTTTTTCATGACAAATACTTGGATATTTTAGCAAGAATTAGTCCTGCTCTTATTTCTATAAAATCAGAAAATCTGGCCTCTTCCCATACACCTTCTTCATCAGGTATCAAGTGCCTTTTGACAAAAGAAGGCTTGTCAGATATATAATTATGCATCCATTCTTTAAAGGGCTTTCCGTTCTTTATTGTAGATTGTCGCGCTTTCATCCCAACAAAATTTCACGCTATTGTACCCATATTGGATAGAGGTAGGCCTGGTAGCATTCACCACCAGGCCTAAGCAGACAGCAGTCTACCGCACTGAGCTATCCCTTGGCACCGGAGTCCCCTCTCGTATGCCTCCGTTTCACTCAGATATCTCTATCTGGTCACAATTAAAAATCAATTCGGCACTGATTGTTTTTTCCTGTCTGTAAAATGCTTCAGCTAAAAGTAAAGTTCCCATATTCATAATTTGTCGGCGGTTCCCTCTGCAATGGGAGGAGATTATGTTTAGCGCATCCGGATCAAACAGGGTTTCAGGGGCTTTCCCATTGGCGAGTCTGAACTTTATAAACTCAAGGCTGTCTTTGTCATTTAGGGTGTTCAAATTAAAGTGTCCGGTAAGCCGAGTTTTGACAGGTGCCATTATTTGCAGCGACAGTTTTTTTTCAAAAGTTTCATCGCCCACAAGTATAAAACTTGCCGCCACAGTTTCTCTGTGAGGGTTAAACATCAACGAACAGATATCCATCAAGGATTCTTTTTCCATCAGGTGGGCATCATCAATAACAAAGACAGGGAACATGCTGCGATTGTCTGATGCCATCTGTGTGATTTGTTTTTGCAACTTGATCAGTAAGGGTACAGTCCTGCCACTGGTCACCACGCCAAGGACATCGGCAATCGCCTTGAGCATACCGTTTCGCTGCAAACCGCCATAATGGACCAGGGCTGGCCTGTAACAATTGGCATCAAGCCGGGATAACACATAGTGGACCAATGTTGATTTGCCGGCACCGGAAGGGCCGGACAGAGCAAAACTTTTTCCTGTGGAGATCAAAGATAAGGCTGTTTTAAAAAACCGGTTGTCCTGTTCTCCCAGATAAGGTGTCTTTAACCGGTAGGTGTCTGCAAATGGGTGATATTTATAGTCAAAAAATTCTGCTGGAGATTCTCCATGGTTTATCATTATTTTTTCCTTTATTGGTTTGGATGATCAAATCGTCTGGCATTGGCGCCAAGATCAAGAATACGCGCTTTTCTCATTTCATTTCCATAGTAGATACAGGTCTTGTCCCAGGGCATATAATAGATCGTCACCCTTGAACCCGGCAGGCAGTCAGGCACTTCGTATCTGATCTTCTTGAACCGGATGGTGGAGTCGTTGTATACCCGGCATCTGCGCTCCATCCTGAACAGGGCATCAATATCGATCGAAGGCGGTAAAACCCGGCAGACATTTTTAACCTGCAGTCTCTTTTGTAACGGTGAGCATTCTAATGAAGAGTGAAGAGTTTCATGATATTGGCTCATCCATATCTTAAAGGCATCATTGATCTGTTTTAACGATTTAAATTTATCACAAAGAAATTGATCCCTGACTGTCCTGAAGATTCGTTCCACTTTTCCCCGGCCCTGGGGCTTGTATGGCGGGGTATGAACCAAGTCGATTGCGCTTCTGGCGCACAATATTTTTAAGTGACGGCTACTATACGCAGCCCCATTGTCGGTATAAAACCGCTGGGGCATGCCAAATCGCCTGACCGCCCCCATGAGATCATAGATTAAAGGTTCAACAGATTCGGTCAGGTAAAACCCACCATGAACAATAAAACGAGTGCAGTCATCCAGAATGACATGCAGGTAGGTCTTTTGTTTCTTCTTGCCATTGAACAATTTTGGGCCATGGAGATAGTCGGCCAACCATAACTGCCCAAAATGATCAAATGCAAAAGGTCTTGTCTGCTCCGGATTTATATGGGGATCTCTTTGGAGATTGTTGGCTTTAGCAAATCTGTAGATTGCCGATCGACTGGGCTTATACCCATTCCATTTGCCTTTTTTGGCAAGCTGTTTGATCATCCTGGCAATGGTCCATCTTGGGTGTTCTATCCGCATGGCAGCCATTGCATCGGTAATATCATCAGATATCTTATGCTTGCCTTTATCGGATCTGGTCTTGCCCAGCAGGCCCGGAAGCCCCTGATGAAGATACCGGTACAGCCATTTCCTTAAGGTTTCCGCACTCAGGGTGATATGTGCTCCATTCGGATGAACATAGCTGTTCCATGAGGCCAGGTCTAATACCTCTCCGGCAGGAAGATTGTTTGCATCTCGATGCAAAAGAGGGCTGATAATCCCATAGCGCCAAAGGGCAAGATCCATATTTTTGTCATTTTGTTCTGTCATTCATACCTCCATGATTAAAAAATTAAATTCCATGAAGGCTGGGTTAACAAAATGCCTGATTTTATTAAATATACGTTTTGTGTTGGTGAGTCTTCACCTCATCCTGTTCGGGTAAAAAGCCCAGGAAAAATCCCGGGTAAAGGATGGCCATTGTCTGGTTTTCAACAGACAAGGCGATGAGTTGTTATATTCCTTTTGGAGCCATTTCCGAATTGATAAAGCTTTGGCTATCCATCTTTGCACCCGGGGCCAGTTACTACCGGTGTGTCGGGCAATGTCGGCAATACTATTTTCTTGCTCATACATGTTTAAAATATAGGTCAGCATACACAAAGATGCCCGGATTATTGGTAAAAAAGCATGTGGCAGGATTGAAAACGTTTTTTGCGGGCACAAATCATTATCACATCGATAGCGTTGAATATTTATCAACTTTTCATCAAATGAGTAACGGCTGTAAAAACCCCATTTTATATATGTATGGCGGTTACCACAGTGGGTGCAGCAAACAATCGAACCGGAATTTTCTCTTGTGATTTCTGACAGAACAGTCAATATTGAACTCCAAGGGTGGCGCATGTGTTTTTTCCTCTCTTTTTATTTTGGCGATAAAAAATAATGAGGTATAACACATGCCCCCCCTCTTATCCCCCCCAAAAGGGGGGAGGAGGATTAAAGGCATATCGCGGTTCTTGCTGTCTCTGCTTAAAAAACCTTGAAGTTCTTAATTTAATGTGCCTGGCTATTTTTCACTTGGGTAAAACATTTTGGGATTTTGATCGGGATTTCGGGTAATTTTTCGGGCTTCTTTACACTTATATTAAGGATAATATCTTTGTTCTTGTCATAGATGACCGGACCGGGTTCTTTGGAAATACTGACCGCGGTGGAGCTGTTTGTTACGGAAAAGACAATCAGACCGATGAAAATCAAATGGGGA
>Ga0233447_1002498_pt1 | contig 12990 bp, 8 predicted proteins | sample SI_124_October20_3_FD_183014 | JGI IMG/M metagenome (GOLD analysis project Ga0233447, IMG submission 183014) | Seawater microbial communities from Saanich Inlet, British Columbia, Canada - SI_124_October2016_135_MG | ecosystem: Environmental > Aquatic > Marine > Inlet | place: Canada: British...
AAATCGATTCCAACCATGAAATTTTGAGAAAATTTAGTTTTTGGAACAATTCAGAAAGTTATTAAGAGGTGAGCCCATTGCATTTTGCAAGAGGCTCCATTAATAAGTATAAGCAGCTGCTCCGATGAATCTTTAACTGTTTGTAGACAATCTCTCTGTACAAAAGTAAGCTTTGTACCCAATGCAGCGTCTGTCATATTTATAATTGCATTCATTGGAGTTCTTATTTCATGGCTCATTTGAGCAATGAATTCAGCTTTTGCATTATTTTCATATTCAGCTTTTTCCTTTGCTGAAGATGTTTTTTGAATAATTTCTTTTTGATGCTCTTCTGTCTTTTTTCTTTCTTCAATATTATTCAATATATAGATAATTGATTCTATAGAGCTATCATCTTTCAGAATAGGAGAAACTGTAAGTTCGCACCAGAAGACCTTGCCTGACATGCTTTTATACATTAGGTCTGTTTGAAATGAAAAAACTTGTTTGCTTGTAATCTGATTAAAATAAGACTCGTGTATTGGTTTAAAGTCATCTTTGAGAAAATCAGAACAGTTCAATTTCATGATATTATTATCGGAATATTCAAACATTTCTTGAATTTTTTTATTTGCATTTAGAATACTTCCATCAGGAGATAATAAACATATACCGACACCAGCATTATCGTAAATAGCCTTCAGTTGTAAATCTTTTTTCCGCAGCTCATTTTGCATCACCCTCTGTTCAGTAATATCTATTCCAATAGCTTGTGTATCTACATGAGCATGAAAATTATTAAAAAAAGCTTGGTGTATCCATTTGGTCCACCTTATTGAATTGTCAGGAAGTATAACGCGATGTTCTATCGTCGCAGTATCGTTTAAATATGATAAACTGTTCGAAAACTTCTTGATTTTTATAATATCTTCATGTGGTATATGTGGTAAATAGTTTTGGTCAATCAAATCTTTTCTGAATTTATTAAAATATTTGCAATAGGCATCATTGGCTAATGTAATATTACCATCTGCATTAAAACGCACAATCATCTCTTTTTGATCGTTGATAGCAGTCTTAAATGTCTTTTCGCTTTTTTTAGCCATCCTGATCTGTTTTTTTAATTCAAAAAGATTCTCTTCTAATTTTCTGATTTTTTCTTCTGTATTCATTTTCGATGTCTGAGTTCCTTAAAAAAACGCTGAAAAATATCAAGACATTCATTTTCAAGAACTCCCCCAATAACATTAATTTTATGTAATGCACCATCAAAACAGGTAACATCCATGGCGCTGCCTGCTGCACCATATTTAGGATCTTTTATTCCATAAACAAGCTTTCCTAAGCGACAGTTGACCATTGCACCAGCACACATTGCACACGGTTCCTTTGTAACATAAATTGTTACATCATTCAGCCTCCAATTTTCTATAGCAGCAGAAGCCTGTGTTAGCAAAATCATTTCAGCATGTGCGGTGGCATCCTTCAACAATTCAATCTGGTTGTAAGCTCTTGCAATAACCTTATTCTGACAAACTGCAATCGCACCGACTGGAACCTCCCCTTCCCTGTACGCAGACAGAGACTGTTTTATTGCTAGCCGCATAAAATATTCATTATCAACTAAGTTTAAAATATTATCGTCCATATAAACATCTTTATAAAAAGGTATTTTATTCGAAACTCAAATTAGCTCTTTCTTACGTTTTTTACAAGCATTAACTTGAATCGTTAAAACAATTTTCATTGCAAAAAAAAGGCCCTATTACTAAAAACAGGGCGAAACAAATTAGTTTGAGAAATGATTATTATTTGCTATCCAATTCGATAGTTGCATGATGCCGAGGTACAACTTTTTTGTGTTCAGTAATATCAGGTTTCACCAGGATACTACATGAAAATACGATAATTGCAGCAATGAAAAGGAGTAAGCTAAATGTTATTTTTTTACCAGCTTTTGCTCCTGCACCTTTCCATTCTCCGGCGAACCATCCCCAGAAATTGGAAGTTAGAATAATAAATACCATAAACAATGGCCATGCTATTGTAGGGGCTAATGCTCCACCTATCATAGATGATGCACCACTAAAAAAGATTAATGACCCCCAGAAGCCAATTCCCATTAGCAATAGATAGAACCAGTAAATTCCAGTTCCTTTATCTCCAAGTTTACTAAAACTGCCATTTTTAATGGAAAGAAAGAAGAAATAAAGCAAATATGGAATGCCCGCAATTGTAAAGACAAGTACCCAGGCTATTGTTGCGGCATTAACTCCTGTAGTGCTGTAAGCTTTAGCTGACTCTACTACTGCAGGATTGGCAAGTACATACGATGCGCCCTGACAAGCAGAACCGACACCAGCACAAATCGCCAATATTACACCAACAATAACATATCCCGTGCTGTGTTTTTCGCCTTCTTTGTCATCTTTCTTGTTTTGCTTAGCCTGCATTTTTTTGTGTTTGTCTCTTTCCGTACCAGCACTTGCACAAAAAAGAATAGCAACAACAAAACATATAATACCAATAATCTGAAGAACGCCATATGCTGTTTCGATCAGAAAATTGTATTTTACAAGAGCAACTAGCGCTGTTACTGCTGTTCCAAGCGAAATGTTTACAACAAAGTTTATTCCCAAACCAATCATTTTAAATGCAAGGGCAAAACAGATTTGGCCAAGCCCAAAGCATACACCTCCGATAACAAGTGTCCAAATAGCAGCTTTTGAAGTATTCCCCAAAATACCAAGAACATCTGGTGCCATAACAAATATGCTAATCCATGGAAGCACAAGAAAACCGTAAAATGCAAATGAAAACCAGATATTTTCTTCATTCCATTTTTTCATATATTTTGTTGGCGTTGCGAAGGAACCGTTAATAAAACCGGCAATGACCACTAGAATTAGTGAAAAAATAACAACAGATCCTGTTACATCATGCATTTACATTTCCCTTTCATTTCATTGATAATTAGTTCGATTTTTTGTATATTTAAAATCTGAGAACATTATGTCTCAGATTGGGCAGCAACAGCAGCAATAACAGCTGCTCCCATTCCTGAACCATCTTTGGCAAGAACAAGGTCAAAACTTGATGACTTTTCTGGATAAATTTCTTTAAATACAGATGTCATTTTATCCTTGAAACCAGGATATTTTTCATATAGAGTTCCATCTATCCCAACAGAATGCTTTTTTATAAGTTCAGGATCCATCCAGGTAAGTACTGCGGCTATACCAGCTGCTGCAACTTTAGCTGCACGTGCAGATACCAAATGACAAAGACGTTTTAGTACAACCTTATCATGTAGTCTAATGGATTTTATTCCATTATCAGTAAGGAACTCTTCAATTTCACCCAGATTTGTTGTAGTATCGGCTTCTATCAGAGACATGTGTTCTGTGCCCAAAGACCCCTCTTTCATAAAAATAGGTTGCAGGGCATCGCAGAATATAAGGTTTCTCTGAATCATATCGCATATTATCAGTCTTGTAAGTTCTCCAAGATACATACCTGACACCATTTTTTCTAAAAACTGGGCCCCGGGATTTGGAGAAGCTTCGTCCAAAGCTTTATCATAATAAATCTGGTTTAACTTATTAAAGTTACCCCACTCCATATTTATGATCATATACCCTTCCGGTTTCATCCCGCGCCATTTTTGAATATTTGCTAATTTTTCAGGGTAGCATGCGTTAGTTCCTGTCCCCAGAATAACACCAATATCACAATTTTTATCTGTATAACTTTTAGCTACTAGGGTCCCCACAGTATCATTTGCAAGTGCTGCAACTCTGATACATTTTATACTTTTTCTTTTCAGTGCTTCATTCAGAAGTACAATAACATCTTCACCCTCAACCCCTTTTGCGGTAAAACCTTTTGTCCACACAATAAGTTTTCCTGCAGCAATATTTGTTTGTTCCACAGGAAAAGAGAAAGTAAAAGCCAAATCATAACGTTTTTTTCTATCAATGTTGTTTTCGTTAAGGAAATCACCAATACAGTCAGCAATAAAATCAAAAAGTTGCTTCCCTTCTCCCTGCATATCTTTTTTCTTTATTGCAAATTTACTTACTGCTGTTACCTTAGATTTTCCTTTTCCGTCAAGTTCTACAGCAAGCACTCTGAAGTTAGTACCTCCAAGATCTAAAGCGATAAAACGTCCTTTTTCATTACCTTTAGGCCTATCCACAAATGATGGGATCATTTTCAGTGAGCTGTCGTAACCTGAAAGCCCTTTCTGCATTTCCGCATGAAAATCTCTAACAATAACTTTGATGTCATTTGTGGTAACCTTGAAGAGTTTTTCTAGATAAGTCATAAATTCTTCATAGGCAACAGGAGAGGAATTAATCATGGGGCATACTCCATTTTAATAAATTAAACGGTTTAAAACATTCAGCCATATATACCGCTACGCACAATATATAATAAAAGCTAAATAATCCAAAGAGCCTGTAGACATTTTAAACACTATATTAACTCTGAAACGATTTGTAAACGGTTTAAATGGAAAAAACAGTAAAAAAAATAACTGTCCACGTATTTTTTACTATTTTGCTATTTATGAAAATACTAAAATATATTATAGACTTGATCGTGAGGAAAGAGTTTTGACGAGCAAATCTAGACATTCTTTTATTCTCGGATATTAATTTTAGGCATTTCTTTTTTCTTTGCTATTTCCTGTATGCTTGTATAGTCTTGTTCTGTGAAGGTAAAATTTATTTTTAGTTCAGGCTTCAGTTTGGAAAGCTTATTACCAATGGAGTCTAGTATAGGCAAAGTTACGCCTTGTGTTACACCCATAGCTAAAAATTTAAGCATTGGCAAGAACTGATTTAACAATTTGTGAGCATCTTGAGCTGATTTTCTACTTATAAAATATGAATAAATATTAATTCCTACCTTTTTATCCATAAAATCAGCTTGTATAGATAACGCGTTGATATCTTTTAAGACTTCGATGCTTACTTTATTGTCTTCTTTGTCTGATTTTTTAGGTTCTTCTTGTCGTCCTAAACCAGTTTTTTTTCTAATTGCTTCCGGTATATAACCAAGTAAATAAAAATCTGCTTTCTTTGAAACTTCAGATTTTAACTTATTCAATTCCGCGTTAAAACCAATAGTTTTGCCAGCTTTGATTCTTTTTAATGAACTAATTACTGTTTTGGGAGAAGATCCACCAACAATGATTTTCTCTTTCTTCTCTACAGCCAGAACTAACGGTTGAACAGTGTTTTCTCCTTTATCTTTTATTAATAATAGTTTGACACCGTCTTTCGTAATAGACTGTACTTTGACATTAATTTCTTTATCTTGTTTGGATGAATCAATAACAATCTTTTTTAATTGTTCAAGGGTAATAGGTTTTGAGGATTGAATGCCAAACACAAATTCTCTGCCATCATTTTTTAGCAACGCATCATTAAAATTTTTAATGTTTTTGATATTCAACTTAAGTCCAACAACAAAACTTGTAAAATCTTTGTCAGATAAATCATATTTTTTTAAGACTGTATTCAGCTTATCCACTTTGATTTTGGAAGAGACCGCCTCATCTTTTCGCATTAACTTAACAATAGATGATTGTTGAATCTTGGATAAATGAACTCTTCCAATGACATATGCATCAGGCATTAAAACGCTTTCCAGCTTATCTGCACTACAGTTACAACATGAAGTTAAAGAACCGCACATAACCAATACTGTTACAAGAAGTTGCTTCTTATGAAACATAATCAATATCCCTCTATTTTTATTTTTAAAATGTTAATTATATAAACATTTGCTCTTTAAGTTATCGCTATCAGTAAAAAATTTCAGTTCTTAAAACATAAAAGTCCAGGTTTATCTTAAAAAATCTATTTTTTTGATAACCCCCTTTGAGGGACCTGTGCTGCTTGTTTCAACTTCAAGCGCCATACCTGATATGAAAGGTACTTTTTTGTCTTTACCAAAACACTCCTTGAATGCCTTATCTAAATCAAATTTAGAAGTAATAATTTCCCCAGACTTTGGATTTGCCAAACAAATAAAACGTCCACCTTCTTCAAAATGGTTTCCTGTAAATGGTTTGTTAATTTTATCTGTTTCTCCAAGGTATAATCCAATAAAGTAGGGGCTATCAGGAATAAACCAATTACCGCTTGATAATTTTTTGTTACCAAAATATACATATACCATTATGGCTTCATTATTTATCCCATTTTCATAAGATGCACCTTTAGGGTGTTTATCAACTCCCCACGTAATACTTATTTTTTTTGCGCCATCTAAATGCAAGTTTCCATTTATAATCAAGCCAAACAGTTGTTTTTTAGCATTTAAAACCAAGGAATCATTTGCAAAAGCGAGAGATAATTTACTTTGAGATTTAGCATCTGATTCAAACTTAAACCCTTTATCTGTTAACCATTTTCTAGCATCATCATCTGTTTTTTGTGCAAAATCTAAACTATAAACTATCTTTTCTTTACAGACATCGTCACTCTTTTTCACTGTTTTCAGTACTGTCTGGTCTGTCTTATGTGTAGTTTTAGGTTCTTCCTTTTCTGTAGGCATAGACGCTGTTTCTTTGTTTAAGGCTTTTGGTGCGTCGGACGAAGTTGATTCTAATGGGCAGGTAAAAGAATAGACTGTTGTAATTACCATTAGTAATACTGCTGTAGTTAGTAGTTTACTCTTTCCGAGATAAAAATGTACTTGAAAAAGCATAATATACTCCACTCTTTTAGGTTATAAGAAGATGATCTCTACATTACACCAAATAACTATATTCAAATCGTTTCATTTTGAGCCTTGTACCTAAAATAGAACGTTTAGGTACAGGATTATATAAAACTATACGTTGCTTTCTTGTTAGAACTAACTAATATTCATAAATAGTGTTTGAGTAATATGTTTTTTTACCTCCATAGTTTTTTGTCTAATAAAAAATCTACCAATATTGCTTCGGTTATAGGTTTAGGACAAAATCCACAAGCACCCAAAGTCTTCGCCTTTTTTATATTTTCAAGTTCTTTTCGGCTTGTGTGTATTAGCACCATGCTGCGTGGATATTTTTCTAACGTTTTAGATAGGACAGAAAAACCATCATTTCTTTTATTGGACAAATCAATATCGCAAATTAAATAGTCTATTTTTGTATTGTTTAATATATCAACTGCTTCTTTATAGCTACCTGCATCATAGGCATGGATAAGTCTATTAATCTCATCTAGATTTTCAAGAACATCTCTTACTCTCATACGATAAATACTTTCATCATCAAGAATGAGTAAATTGGGCTTTTGTCTCAGTGACTCCAATTTTTCTATTAATGTGTCGATCTCTGAAGACCCCGCCAACTGATTTTTCTTTTGTATCATCCCGAATTTAGCTTTTGCCTCTCTTGAATTTTTAAGCAAGGGATCTTTCAAGTTGTAACCGGATTTGTCTGTTAAAGGCAAAGTTATCTCAAACTCTACTCCTTGGATATTTCTAATGCCTGTTGGCACAAAATCTGGTGCTTTTTGTACATTTCTAACTGTAATAGAACCATTATGGCCTTTGATAACCTTAGTAACTATACTTAATCCCAACCCTGTTCCTTCTTTTTTACCTGAAGTAAATTTATTTTGAAAGATCTTGTTGATTTGGTCTTTCGAAATATGGGAATGACTGTTGCCTATGATGATCTCTGCTTTATTATTATTTTTTTTAATGGTGAACCACATAAAGCCTTTTTTTTCAGGTAAACAATAAAAGGCATTATCTGTGATATTTTCAAAAGCTCTGCACATTCTCAGTTCATCAATATCGATTAGGGCAATAGTATCAATGTTATAATAAAAATCTACATTTTTATTGGGATGATAACAAGAAATATCTTTTATTGCTAAATCTAAAACACTAAGAATGTTTTCGGGAATCAACTCGTATTTCATCTCTCGGGATGCTTCCATGATATCCATTAACATAGCATCAACTTTACGAATAGAGATGTCTAAGTCTTCAGAATAAATTTTTATTTGTTCTGGTGTAAGCTTAGGCAATATCTGAAGCATCATTTTTAAGCCAATAAACGGCTTACGCACATCATGTGCTACAAGCGAAACCACCTCTGCCACCACATGATTTTTCTCTGCTTCCAATTCAGTTTTATGCAATGTGGCTGTAGTTTTAGCTAGTTCTATTTCGGTTTTTTTGCGTACGTCTATTTCATCGTTTAATTTTTTGTTATGTTTTTCTAAGGCAACCGTTTTCTTTTTAAATGCTCTCATTTTAAATTGTAGTACACCAAAAATAATACCAACAATAGCTATTACGAGCAATCCTTTAAACCACCAAGTTTGCCATAAGGCAGGTTCAATCGTTATTTTAACGGATGCCCCCTTTTCATTCCAAATCCCATCGTTGTTAGCTCCCTTTAGACGAAGTACATATTCGCCAGGAGCAAGATTTGCATATTGGCCAAAATTATTTGTTCCAATATAATGCCAACCTTCATCAAATCCTTCTAACTTATAAGCATGTTGATTCCTGCTTGGCTCTGTATAATCTAATACGGCAAACGTAAATTCGAAGGAATTATCTGGCCAAGAAAGAACTACGTCAGCTATTTTTTTTACCCCTTGTTCATTATAAGCTCCTTCTTTTGATATAAAAGATTTTAATACAACTGGCGGAATATGAAGGTTTTGTTGGATTTTGTTTGCTTCATCAGGATTGAATTTACAAACTCCCCTTCCTCCAGAAAACCAAAAGTTGCCATTAGAGTCTTTTAATGCGTAGGCATCTCTAGCAAACTGATTGCTCAAAAGTCCATTCGCTTTTGTGAATAATTTGACAACTTTTGATATTTTTGGATCAAATTTTGCTATACCGGAATCTGTACCTATCCACAAGTTTCCTTCATTATCTTCTAGAATACATCTTGTAGAATTGCTTGGAAAACCGCAATTAATGCCATAGGTAGTAAACTTTCCTGTTTTTCTGTCAAATTGATTTAATCCTCCGTCTTCCGTTGTAACCCAAAAATGACCTTTGCTGTCAATGTATGATTCAAATACGATGTCTCCGCTAATACTACTTTTATCAGTTGGATCGTGCTTATAGTATATACATTTTTCCGTTTGTTTATCAAACTTAGTCAGGCCACTCCCGCCGGTTCCAATCCATAAAATATTTCCATCCTGAAGTATGCTAAAATTGGGTGCATTACTCACAGAATTTACATCGTCAAAAATATGTTTATATTGAGTAAATACCCCTGTTGTTGTATTCAATTTAAATAAACCACTTGCATAGGAAAAGGTAAACCATAAAATATTAGATTCCTTATTGTCCTGTATTAAATAAAATGGCGCACAGTTAGAATATGGATTCACGAAGCTTTTTATAACTTTTTTGGAGTTAATGTCAAATAAATTTACAGAACCTATATCATCCGCAAATCCCAACCAGAGTTTGCCCTCTGACGCGTCTAAGATGGAGGACACTGAACTACTTGGCAAACTGAAAGGATTATTTATAGTAGGTTTAAAGTTCTCAAATTTACCATTTTTCATATAAAGGTTTAATCCACCTTTATATGTACCTATCCAAATATTTCCTTTTTTGTCTTCAAACAATCTCGTTATATCTTCCGAGCTTATGCTGGAGGGATCTTGAGGGTCATGTGAATAGTTTTTAAAAACATCTTGTTTCCAAGTACACTTACTAATGCCACCAGAATAATCAAGTAACCAGATTATACCTGTATTATCTTCAAAAGAAAACAGTATATCACTTTCAATTATGCTATTGGGATCTTTGGGATCACATCTGTAGTTTTTAAAAGTGTTCGTTTTATCATTATAACAATCTATTCCGACATTCCCCTCATTGCATATCCATAAATTATTAAATCGATCTATCATAATATGGTGAATCTCATCATATGACAAGCTGTTTAAATTATTGGGATCATGCCTGTAATTTGTAAAAGTATTTGTCTTCTTGTTAAACCTATCTATTCCTGTATTTTTTGTACCTATCCAGAGATTATTTTCTTTATCTTCTGCTATTGTGCGGATAAAATTGTCACCAAGACTGTTTGAGTTGTTAGGCTCATGTTTATAGCAACGGAATTTACCAGTTTTCTTATTGTAGCTGTTCAGTCCGTTTTCTGTGCCAATCCAAATTAAACCATCACAGTCTACAAAAACACTCCAAACGCTATTGTTACTCAAACTATTGGAATTATCAGGATTATTTTTATATTGAGTAAATTTGTTACTCTTCTTGTCAAAGGAATTTAAACCATCTGCAGTGCCAAACCAGATAAGTCCATCTTTATCTTCAGTAATATTGTTGGGCAACCAATTGAACCCATTACATGTTAAGGAATTTGGATTTCCTGGTTCAGATTTGTACCTTTTACAAATACCAGTGTTTTTATCGTAAGAATATAAACCTTGATTTTGTACTGAGAACCATATTGCGCCTTCTTTATCTACAAATATAGACCATATCATAGGAAATAGAGTTTCATCTTTTAGTATTTTTGCTTTCTTCAACCCATTCCCATCATAACAGCACAACTTTTCTCCCTCTGTTCCAAACCAAAGCAATCCGTCTTTATCCTGAGTAATACAAGTATTGAATATACCGGTATCAAAAACCCGTTGGATTTGAATATTTGCAGAATACGAGTATATCGAAACAAGTAAATTGAAACTAAGAATGATCGTCAAAAATGGAAACTTGATACAGTTTTTCATTTTTTTATCTTTCTTTTTATTTAAAAAAATAAGTAACGAACACTACTGAATTTTTAAGCAATGGATCTTTATTTTTTCGGCAGAAATCCTTTCGCACAAATAAATCTATATAACTTTTGTCATTTTTTCAAATTGAGAAAAGAACTGAAGTACCCTAAGAGCAGCAATAAGTTCTTATTTTTAATACAGTTTTGAGAAACTGTGTTGAAAGAGAATGTGAGAAAAAAATGTCGGAGCAAAAGCAACTTTATATTTACGATCGCGTCCTTCTTTTGCTTTTTTTCTGAAAAATCACTTGATTCTACGTGGAAAATATGACCCCAAAAATATTCAACTTTTCGCGTTTATCATTCGTTGAAGCCATGGGGAAAGAATAAATCCAATAATAGCTATAATGATGGCTATAGAACTCATTTTTAAAAATCCTAAACCATAAATATGAGACATCGCCAGTTCGTTGCTAAGTAGATGAGTCGGAATACTAGTTAATGATGCTAGGGAACCAGCTAAATCTGCAGCTAAAGCCAAACCTATAAGAAACCACCCACCCATCATAACACCATAAAGTCGTTTTGGTGCTATTTGTGTTATCATAGCAACTCCGAGTGCGCTGGTTAATAATTCTCCCGCAGCAAACAGAGAAAAGGTAAATATAATCCAAAAGAGGGATGTTTTGCCATTTGACGTAATCACAAAAGTGCTGATATATAATAATAAGAAAGAAAATCCAGTCAGCAATAGGCCAAGAGGGAGCTTTATTGTTATTAGCAAATCATTATTGCGTTTAGCCAATGCTTTGTATAATAATGCAAGAAAGGGACTAAATATAAAGATAAAGATAGGGTTTAGGCCTAAAAGGAAAACTGTTGGAATTGTAAAACTAAAAAATTTGCGATCAACGCACCTGTCAATATATAAAGTTACAGAAGTGAATATCTGAAAATACAGGAGAAAGAAAAACATTGCCATAAACATGAGTATAATTGTTGTAACGATAGCCAGTTTTTCTTTCCTGGGACTTATAATTATTTGGTACATAAAAAATATCATTAAACACATAATCGATACATAAAAACATGACTTTGCAATGTTGCCGTTTCTAAATAAATACATTGAAGCTAATACGAAAATCAAAACTCCCAAAGATGTAAAAAGCCATTTTTTTATAGGTATTGGCCTGAGGGCAATTTTTACATCACATTCACGTGCATCGCGTCTAAAACAAAAAAACCAAATAATAGCAAATAGAATTCCAACAGACGACAGCATGAAAGGAGCATTCCAGCCTCCAATTTTGTATACTCCACTACAAATAGAAGCTATAAAACCTCCAATATTAATGCCCATATAGTAGAGAGTAAAGCCACTATCTATTCTGCAGTCATTTTCAGAGTAAGAACGGCCCATAAGATTTGTTGGGCCAGTTTTAAATAAACCTATGCCTGTGAGAATTAATGAAAGGGCTAAATTTAACACAAGCATAGAGTTAAGCGGTAAACTAAGAATAATATAACCACTTAATTCAAAAAATAAACCAAGTCCCATGCAACGTTTTATGCCGAGATAATTATCTGCTAGATAGCCTCCAATAACGGGTGTTATGCAACTTAAAGCACTAAAAATAGCAAAAATGGCAAAAGCAGAAGTATCTGAAAAATGATAATAATTTTTTAGGAAAAGGGTTAACAAAAAAATAAGTATAGTGGATCCAATACGCTCTCCAAGAACCATAATTGTCGAATAATAAAATATTTTTGGCTGTTTGAACGACTTTTCTTGAGGTACATTTTTCATTGCTGAAATTTCGCTCTACTTGTTGTTATTAAAAGTATAATTAGACAGTTCACGAAAAGCCTTTGTAGAGGCCTAGTTTTGCTTCTATACTTTCGTCGGCTAAGATCTTAACTTTTAGCTTGCGACTTTAGCCTAAAATGCGGCAAAGCGAAGCGATAATACTCTACCGTTTATGGTATAACATCATTTACCATAATCTAATATTTCATTTTTTCCGTGGTTTATCTAGTTATATTCTAAAATTTATTTTTACAAAACTAAGTTTTATGGGATTTTTGCTGTTTTGTTAAACAGCTTTTTTGTATAATGTTTTTCTCTTCGCATCATGGTATGTTTTTTCAAATTATTATACTAGTGTTATGTCTCACAAATAAGAGGCTAAAGTATTTGTAATGCCTAAGTAGATATAGTATATTGATATATAATACAGAATATCAATGATTAATGATATGGGAAAATTTTTTAT
>Ga0233447_1002499_pt1 | contig 12982 bp, 7 predicted proteins | sample SI_124_October20_3_FD_183014 | JGI IMG/M metagenome (GOLD analysis project Ga0233447, IMG submission 183014) | Seawater microbial communities from Saanich Inlet, British Columbia, Canada - SI_124_October2016_135_MG | ecosystem: Environmental > Aquatic > Marine > Inlet | place: Canada: British...
ATACATATTAAATAAAATTACAAAGCAGAATTTACCTACAACTTTTTATATCGAAGAGATTACAATTAAAACGCCTGAAGAAGGCGTTTCGATTGGCGACACCACTTTGCACCATATTATTTACGAACCAAAATATCGGGGATTTATCGAAATTGAATCGAATTATGGGCATACTAAATTTATGGAAGAAAATCCATCGCTAAATGCTGGTCAAGGTAATGTAATTGGGGCAGGATTAAATTATGTCCAATTATTTAATATGCACGAGGTTAAAACAATGTATCACGGATTTAAAACTGGTGTTTCCTATTCTTCAATCGATTTCAATTTACAAATTAGTGATCACTCAGATCGCCCGCTTGAAAATATGGAATTATTACCTTTTGCACAGAATGAACAAAATTGGGTTGAATCTTACTCACTTTTAAAACAAATAGATTCTGTTCAACAAAATTTTATAATTGGGGCAATAAAAATTCCCCTGGAGTATTATTCCGTTATTTCAAATAATAATCTAAAGTTGTTTTTTGGTGCTGGTATCGGATTAAATATCCCATTATCAAAAGAGCTTGATATTAACCCAAATGTGGGAATATTAAATTATACAGGCAAACTATCGTTGAAAACCCCCGACAACAATAAATTGACCGAAATTTATTTGAGTGAAGATTTAAATGAATATTCGTTTGGACGGTTCAACCAGGCGCTGACAGTTGGTGGCTTAGACGCAAATTTAAATCCACTGTTTGTTTCAGCAAAAATTGAAGCTGGATTAAAATATAGTTTGAATTCGCGAACAGAATTTTTTGTTGGGATAAATTACGAACGTTCATTGTCTTCAATAATCAATAATTCAGAAACTGAAGGCGCAACCCTGATTGGGATTAATGATGAAATCACTAAAGGCCAGATCAACGATTTTTTGTTGATAAGCGAAAACAAAGGCTTAAATAGTTTTTATGTAAATGCCGGGATATCGATTTTGATATTAAAAGAAAAGAAAGTATTGGTACCTATAAAAAGATAAATATGAATAAGATGATTTTTAAACTGAAAAAAATTGGCATCTTTTTATTGCTATTAAACATGGCTTGTTTTAATGCTATTGGTCAAAATATAACTCCTGTTGACCAAGAAGTATGTAAAAATAACACAGCCACGGTTGAATTAAAAAATTATTTTCAAGATTCCGACATTAAGTGGCAATCAAAAGTTGATGGGGAATTTCAGGATATTCAAAATTTGTTGGGGCCGATACTGGAATTGTCAGACACAAGCATTCAAATTGTTAGATGTGTTGTTAGTTACAATGGTGAAACGATTAATACTAATACTTCTGAAATTGTTTGGTTAGACCTCCCAATTGTTAAATTTGATATAGAACTTCCTTGCACAGAGCAAAAAACGCGATTTGTTATTTCCGACAAAAATTCAAACATTATAAGCTACCAGTGGAAAGTGGATAACTTATTTGAAAGTGTTCTTGAATCACCCGAATTTATTTTTGAGGAAGCAGATATTTATAATGTAAGTTTAAAAATTACAAACGATAAAAGCTGTTTCAACACAATTAACAGTGAAATTCCAATTATCCCAACACCTGATATAAATATCATTTATGATTCAATAATTTGTGGGAACAGTTATACCGAATTTGCATTTTTACAAAATGTCGCGGATTCAATAAAAAATTATGAATGGAATATAAGCCCGGGCAATAACAGTTTTTTTGAAATTAATGGATCAAATGTAAATCAGGATTTAAAAGTAAATTGGGGAATTGTAGGGGAACCGTTAAATTTAAATTTGGGTTTAATGGTCACAAATAACAAAGAATGTTTTTCAACTGTTAATAAGCAAATTTTACTTAAAACTGACATTGCACCTGATTTTGGAATAATTTTTCAAAAACCATACAACAGCGATGTTCTGATTTACAGGGATGATTCAGATTTAAATAGAGGCAGGAATTTAAAATACCAGTGGGGAATGGACGACGTTTTATACGGAGAGTATTTTTATTGCTTGTTTCCCGATTTAAATCCTTTTGATAATAATTATTGGGTAGAAACTAATTTTGATCTTCAACCAACTTGTAAAACAAGAAATTATTTTGATAAAGATAATTTCTTGGAAGTTACTGCTTTTAATAATAAAGAGGGCATCCAAGTGTATCCAAACCCATCTGTAGGATCTTTAGTTTTAAACAGTTCATCTTTAATAAATAAGCAAATTGATATTGAAATCCGGGATCGGCTTGGAAGCCTGGTTTATCAAAAGGGATCGATTAATGTTAATAGTGAAGAATTGCCTTTAAATGTGAACGGTTTGCAAGAAGGGTTTTATTTGCTCAATGTTATTTGTGACAATGAGAAAGTTGGCAGCACCAAATTTTTAATCAAAAAGTAATTGATGAACCTAAATGACGCGAAATCATGAATATCAACAAAAAGACTAATTATTTTTTTGGTTTATTTACCGTAATATGCTTTTTTGCCAATGGGCAATCGAGTCTCCCTATTTCGGGGATTGAGGTTTTAGAGCAATATCAATCTGTTTTATCAAAAGGCGATTTTAATAATAATTCCATTGCTTCATCTTTTCAATCGCTGTTTTTCTACAACAGTAATAAAACTGTTGTAATGGATGATATTGGCGATTTTGAAAAAATCAGTTTGGTAAACCTGTCAAGCTACATCGATTCAATGAGAGTTTTCAATCAGAGATTTTTAATCGATACAGTTATTTTTTCGAATTATAATTTAGAAAAAATATCAAAAAAGAAAAATTACACATTAATTCAGGTAAGTGTCGATAAGAAAATACTGTACAAATATAAAACGGTAACAAGAAGCACAGCAATGTTCAAGGAAACCAAAAATGCCAGTTTGGTATTTACGGTTATTTCATATAAAGGAAGTGAATTTCAGCCTTTACAAAGTAGGATATTAAAAATTTCGGATTATGTAGATCGCGATAATTTTATTATTCCCGAAAACTTCGAAATTAGTGCAGGTTATTTAAGCCCGGATTTAGTATCGGAATTTATTAAAGTTAAAGAGAGCAATGGTTTTAATGCCCGTTTAAAAGCAAATTATTTAATTGCCGGTAAAAATAATTTAAGTCTGTATTTATCGCCAGGTATAGCAATTTCGAATTTAAATATTACCAAAACACTTCCCGGTGGATACATCGAATTGCAGGAAAAAGATGATAATGATGGCTATGGTTTTTCCGATAGTATAACTTTTAATGGTATTAATCAGGAAACCAATATTAAATTATTTAGCATTCCTTTAAAATTAAATCTTTTATGGTATTTAAATAAAAATTGGCATGTTGGAATAAATTCAGGATTAATCTATAATTTCCCTATTTCATCAAATTCAGTTACAAATAATGGAAGTTTAACCCATGTCGGGATTTATAATTTCGCAAACAACCCCGGTACTTACAGAATTGGCGATTTGGATAGTTACGGGTTTGGTGATTATGCGGTAGAAGACATAAAAAATACAATCGGCCCCAACTCTTTCCTGTCTGCTCCTATTGGTTTTAACATAGGTTTTAAACCCGAAAAAATGAATTTTGCGGTAACAGCAAATATTGAATATAATGTTGGATTAACTTCAATTACGTCAGATGACGATTTTTTGGCGGGTTTTAAAGGAGAAATAAAACCTTTGTACGCAAACGATGCAACAAGTAAAATAAACGAACTCTCTTTTAATTTAGGAGTAAAATATTATTTTTCTGAGCCACGCATTCCTTATTATCGTAATATTTATAAGAAAGAAATTAAAAGCAGGGTCCAAAGTTTAAAAGAGATTGAAAGTACTCGTATTGTTTTTAATGAAACACTTCAGTCAGCTACATTAAATCTGTTTGTAAATAAACCGGCAAACTTAAAAGAAATTAAAAAGCTTACGTATTATGTTGAAGGCACCGGAGTTAAAAACAAACAAAAAGGCAAAATTAAAGTCGGGCCTAAAAGTAATACCATGAAACTGAAAATACCAGTAGATCAAATGGCGAAAGAAGAATGTAAACTGCTAATAAATAAACCTTTTGGATACAATATTTTTTCACGCGGCGACTCAGTTTATCATGACATGGTATCTCACGAATTGACAATAAATATTAATAATCCTGATGAGGTCAATGATCGTTTTATCCTCGATAAAATTCCCGATTTTCATTATGTTTATGTAAATACGCTAAAAGTTAATGTAAACGAAAGGAATAAAATAAGCAACAAGTTACGTACTCTCGAAAGAAAATTTGCAGGGCAGGATTTTGTATTTCAACTTAGTTTGCCAGCACCGGTATTTAATACTTCGAAATCACTGAATAACCAGTTTTATCAAAGCCTGATAGATGCAACTGCAACTATTGGGGTTACCGATTTACAAGATTTTAACAAACATTTAGAAGAGAATAAAATAAGGTTGCAAAGAAGAAATGTCTATCTGCATTTAATCTTTAGTAATCATGAGGAAGTTATCCCCGAAATCAAAAAATTTGTACGGAGTTTGTTTAGTATCAATGATTTACTGCTAAATAGCGAAAATGTGATTTTGAATATTTATACAAATGATTATACCAATTCGCCAATTGAAATAATTGGTGTTGACAATATCGAGAGTATTTTTTAAAAACAGATTATGAAACGAACATGCAATTTAATCTGCGATATTAACAAACAGGCACGATTAAATTTCAACGAGAGTTACATACGTTACAAATACAAATAAATAAATTAAACGGATGAAATTAATTAGAAAAACTTTGATAATTGGCCTTTTTATTTTGGCCGGTTTAATCGGAAAATCTCAACAGATTTTAATCAATGAAGGAGATCAATGGATTGTTTTATCTGATAGGCCCGAAAATGCACTTTATTCAAATAGAAGTTGTACGGCAAATAATGGATTGGAACTTGGATTTAAAGATATCGCTTATGTTGTAGAACAGACAAATACTTCCTTACGTGTTGTACTTCCTGAAAGTGTCATGGGATCGAATTTAAAAACAAATTGGTTAGAAAATAGTGGTTGGATAAAAAGGGCAAATGTTGCGCTTAGCAGGGAAGCTCTAAAAATTAATAATATCCCAATTATAGGATGTAGCGATAATGTGAATTACAGAAAAGCATTAGTTGTTACCCAAATGGATAATATGTCGGAAACTCCAGTTTTTTATGATTCACCTACGGGGGGGAACACAGGTGCCGAGATTGGTTTGGCGCAAATTTATTATGTTTTAAAAGATGAGGCTTCCAGATTATTATTAAGCGAAGTCCATATTTTGAATAATCCGGTTGCCGATAGAAACTATGTGCAGGGATGGGTCGATAAATCACTAACATTGCCCTGGAACCATCCGGTAGCCCTGGAACCAAATACAATAAAATCAGCTTTTCAGCAATTTGGATCTGGTTATAAAGCAAGGGTTTTTAAAGACAGGAATGCTGCATTGTCAAAGAATAATTATATCATTCATAAAGATAATGTGAATACGGATGTATTATATGAAGCGGAATATGATTTAAGCCCCAACACATATTTAGAAGAACACATGGTAATCCTCGAAGCACTTTCCAATAATTTATATAAAGTTGGTGTTGTTGGTGGAATTACTATCGATCAACTAACAAGCGATTGTGCAAGCACTGTTTGTCAGGATGGTGAAATTGAAATACCAGCTAATATCCTGACCGAGATAAAAAGGGGCTTAGAAGAAAAATGTTATTCATGTCATAACGTAAATATCATTTTTGTTATTGATGCTACTTCAAGTATCTTAAGTTATTCACAAGCAATTCAAGAGGCAATTCGTAATTCGATGAATGCATTGCAAAGCAGTATTTTAGATTATAATGTAAATTTTGGGGTTTTATTATATCGTGATGCTGCGGAGGGCACAAACAATAATGCTTTAGCAACCAGCGAAGTCAACGGATTAAATAATATAGTTCAAGCAAATAGGAGATTAACCCAAAATGTGAATGAAATTAACAATTTCGTTGGCCAAAATATGGTTGAGCAATACAATAGGTTTGATACAGATCATGAGGAAAGTGTTTATTTTGGGATTTCAAAAGCTATCGAACATTTTGATCCACCCCAAAGCCATTCAAATTTTATTGTATTAATCGGCGATGCTGGTAATCATAACAGGGAAATAATACGGGGTGAAATTAATAACGGGGAAGAAGATTTTACCGTAATTGAACATTTAGACCTGATTAACGATTTAAACGAAAGAAAAATTAATTTGGTGTCTATCCAGGCCAACCACAGGCAAGATCAATATCAGGAATCTTATGATTCATTTAGGGTCCAGACCGAAAAACTAATGCACGATTTGGTTGGGAAAGTTTATGAGAATATTGATAACCAGGATGAATTATTTGAAAATGTTCAAATTGCAAATGATATAATGGGCATAAAAACAAAACGCCAAACTGGTTTTTCACATTATCAGTTTTTACCGGCTCCCGGACAATCAATTAGCACCGGTAATTTGCAATTGTGTATCGAGAGTACTGCAAACGATATTAGTTCTAATTTTGTTTGTTCCGATGGTGTAAACTATGTTTACGATGTTCTATGTAATTATATTTCAACACTGTGTGGATGTAACTGTAATAATTTGAATTTTAAAGATCAGGTAGCAATTAGAAATACAGCTCACTGGATTACCATGTCGTTATGTGCACTCAATGAAGATGAAATTGAAAATGCCCCTGATCAAGTAGTTGCCATCGGTTATACAAAGGCAGATATTTGGCAGTATGATTTGTACTATTCAAAAGATAATTTAGGTTCCATAAAAAGAAGTATCGAGAGGCTAATCCCAACTGACGATAATGGTTTAACTGCAAATGAATACAGGAGTTATTTATTAAATACATGGAAGGATATTTTAATAGAAAAAGGAATCCCCGAAACAACAATTGATGGCTTGACACTTGGTGAGTCAAGCTGTATATTAACGGGTTATGGTGGAGATAAATTTAACGAATATTTACTCCGTGAAATAGTAGATCCATCTATTTTCTCCGACGAAGAATTGTACAGGTACCTTGTTGATTGGTTATTCACAAAAGGATATGTGCAAAGTTATTTCGAAGGAAAGTATTTATTGGGACGTGATTTTTTTGAGGATCACTACTGGACTATAATTAATGAATATAAATGTTATTTGACAAATTATGAAAATTGCGAAGAACTCGATTATGATTTGATAAATACTTTGGTTGAAGAGGCAAACAGATATCGTTTTATCTGGAGGAGCAATTGTGGTGTAGATGGCGATTTCCGTTTCTGCCCAACAATGAGAATCCCAATCGGACAAGAGTCCGGCCATGTTTATTACTGGATGGATACAAGGGTATTTCCTCATTCCTCGAGTAGCGATTACGACCCAGATAGAGTTAATGAATGTTTTTCTCACTTTATTAATAATTAAAGATGAACGAAAATATTTTTGAAATTAGAGATCTAAAATGCTCGTATGAGAATGATTCCTGGCAGCAAGAAAATGATGAGGATGTTGTCCTAGAAGTTAATCATCTCGACATTAAGCGAAGCGATATTACGGTTTTTTTAGGACCATCGGGATCTGGTAAAAGTACATTATTGGAAACCCTCGGGTTAATGAATGAAACAATAAAAGAAGGTCATGTTTCCTTTTACCCCGAAAAAGATTCAAAAAGCCCAATTAAGTTACACGAAATTAAGGAAGCAAAAGACCATAGGAAAAATGACATTCGTAAAGACTATTATAGCTTTATTTTTCAAAGTACAAATTTGATGTCAAATTTTACGGCAATCGAAAATATTGCAGTAACAAGTCTTATTCAAGGGGGTAAAAATTTTGTTGTAGCTTGGGCAAATTCAATCAAAAGTATAGTAAATCTTAACGTTCGAAGTTGCACCTGGAAAAAATATCCTTACGAATTATCAGGAGGAGAGAGGCTCCGGGTTTCTGTTGCACGCGCTTTAACTCCAAAACATTCAGTATTATTTGGCGACGAACCTACAGGCAATTTAGATCATTTTAATTCAGATCAGGTTTTAGGGTTTATCAGGGAAAAGGTAAAAGAAGAGGATAATTTATCGGTAATTATAGTTTCGCATAGCATTGAACTTGCAATGAAATTTGCCGATCAGATTATAATTTTAACACCCGACTCCAAAAATATTAAGAAATACAACATACTTCCTGAAAATATAATTCAAAAAGAAGATAAGGATAAATGGAATAAACAGTTTATACAAGATAGGATTAAACCTCATAATGACGGTGCAATTACATATAATAAGCTTCTTGAAGACTTAACAGACGAAAAACTAAAAAACGAAATTCTTAAGGAATTGGATCAGGAGTGTGAACCTATAAATAAAGCCAATAAACCACCAAAAGCATGGTTTTTAGCTTTTTTTCATTTTACCTGTATGAAATTAAATAGTTTATGGAAAAAAAATGAACTAACAGATTTTATAAAATTATTTTTTAATAATGAGGGGAAAGAGCTTTTAGGCAGAAAGTATTTAAATTTCATTTTTGTCACAGTAATTGTTGCAATAACTTATTTTGCTATCGGGTTTTCGAATGGAAGTTTGAACTATTTGTCAAAGAAAATGGATGATCCATTCGTGAGAGCAGTGAATGTTAGGTTACCTGGCAGTTCACGCGAGTATTCAAGGGTTTTAAGAGATGTAGATGAATGGATGCAGGATTCGGTATTAAGATTTTATAATATTGAAGATCATTATGGATACAATGTTTTTTCATATTATGTGAATGGGGATCAGGAGAATAGCCCTAATTTGGAATTAAAAATCAGGACAATTAAATATGATGATCCATTGGTGAAAACAATTCTGGATGAAAGGATTAACAATTCCATTGGAAATGTATTTCAGGATTCGTTAAAAACTTCGTTAATTGTTACAAGGGATGCTTTGGATAGGACTGAATCGTCAGAAATCCCGGCGTTTTTAAAATATGAAGCCGGAAGGGGAGGGAAAGTTGTAAGCATTCCTTTGGAAATTCAGGGAATTGTGGATAGATTACCTGGTAACGAAGGAGTGTCAATCGATGTGATTGTGCCTCATTTGTTCTATGAACATTATTTTGGAAACAGTCAATTGCGTGACAACAGGTTTTTGTATAGCGATAAAAAATTGCATGTAATTGCTATAATCGATTCAACCAGGATTGAGGATTTAAGATTGGTTTTGGATGACTGGCAATCTTCTTATCTGGAAATTGATACTGTTTTATTTTCGAAATACGATCATTCATTAAAATCAGTTTACAAACTTGAATTTGAATTTGCAGAACAATACGATCAAATTGCAAATGCTGAAATAGATTCGGTTTATGCGCAGTTAACTTCAAACAATAAAATCGGGGAATTAATAAATAGCGAAACCTTATTGGGCTTGTCGCGATCTTATAACCTGAATTTAAAAGCCAATAACAGGCGAAAATTTGATTTTTATACATTTTACTTTAACGATCTTGGTCGGATAAATTCTTTTGCTGAAGAATTTAAAAGAAAGACGGGCTTAGAGTTGGAGATGTCAAAGATTGAACAAATGCAAAATTATAATTTTATTAGCAAATTAACTCAATTGATTTCGCTTATTCTTATTGTATTTGCGGTGGCTATGATAAATGTTTATCTAGGATATATTTTATACAATCACTTAAATAAAATTAAATTGAATATTGGTACCTTAAAAGCTTTTGGAATTGACAATAGGAGGATATATAATATTATGATGTTTTCGTTTGTACTTTTATCCTGGTTAATTGGATTTGTTATTGCAGGAGGGCTGGGGTATTTAGGATTGATGAAATGGATTTTACACGTAGTATCGCTTGTGTTTAATGTTACCGTTGAAAAGGGAATTAAATATTTCGACTTATATAATTGGTACACAATAATCTCCACTGTAATTTTATTTGCTGTCAGCTATATTGTTTACAGTAATGTAGTTAAGTTTTTCTTTAAACAAACACCAGGAAACTTAATTTACGATAGAAGTAATAAAGCATAGTATTTTATCTTTTATGATCTCAAAAAACAGGATAATCTTTTTTTACCAGCTTGTCCTGTTTTTTTTATTTAATCTGGTGTTTATTTTTGCAATTGATTTTCTCATAAGCCAGGTTTCAATTTTTTATATTTCGGGAAATAGAATAATCGCAATCCTTGTGAAAGTTCTTTTTTGGGGAATTCTTCTGACTATTAATTTAAAATATGTTTTTCCTTTTCTTAAAAAGGGCTTAAAAAAAATTATTAGGAAACAAGTCCTTCGAAACAAAAAACGCCGGAGGTTAAACAAATATATTTTTACAGTATTAATTGTTGGAGGAATTTACCTTTTCCAGTTTTGTGCTATCGATTTTTTAATTGAAAAATACACATTTCAGCTTTCGTCAATAATTATTAATATAAACAGAAAAAACTATTCAGGCGTAGTTGAGAAAGCCGATTATTCGGGAATTAAATCAATTGTGGTTGATAAGGGGAAAATTAGCAATACTCCACTTAGTTCTGATTACGGTAGGTTTTTGCGAACATTCCGATGGAGCCCGTTTATTGAAAAAGCAGAAAAATCTTATGGAATTGAAAAAGGGTTATTGGCAGGATTGATAATGCAGGAAAGTTATGGAAACCCTTTGGAATTAAATTCGGGAAACGATGGTGGGGCAGGTTTAATGATGTTTCAACCCGGAACTGGCGCAGCTTATGGATTAAAAATTTATGGTTCATCGTCGGCTACCGGAAGAGATAAAATTCATGGCCATGAATTACGTGATTTGTTGGTTACGAATAAGTATAATTACGAAATCCTTTCAACAATTGACGAGCGGTTTCACGTTGCAAAAAGTATTGACGCAGGAGCCAGGTTCATAACCGAATTATATGGTAATCATAAATCCTGGGACAATGCTGTTTCTGCGTATAACCGGGGAACACCGGCGCTTGTACCTCAGTCAACTAAACATGTTAGGAAAGTTAGGCATTATCAAAAACAATATTTGGTATATCTTAAGGGCATCTCTAAAAACTCATTTCTTTCAAAAAATGAAGATAATGAATAATAAGCAAGGCATAATTTTTTAGAATAGCCGTAGCTATTTCAAAAAATTTTAACGCAGTCAGATTGTTTATTATCTTCGTTCCCGAAGGGTTTTCAGAGTTTTCCATATCCTGCTTCAAATTTTATTACATTATCCCGATAGTGTTTCAAAAATTTGAATTGTCTCTGAAAAACTCTGAAAATTTTGATGCGAAGGAGTTTTTAGAGATGCCCTTAATAAAATCGAAAAATAAGAGTTAATTAATTATTATCACCAAACGCAATACCACCTTATTTTAATATCTTCGTGGCATAAAACCTGGATCACTTTGTATTTTACCGATGAATAAAACAAGCATTTTTTTAATCATTTTAATTTTTAACTCATTTGCAATTATCGTAGCCGGACAAGATAATTTGGTAGCAAATGCTTTTCAGTTTTTTGATAATGGGAATTTTACTGAAGCTGAACCTATTTTTAAACGATTGCTCGACGAAAAGCCAGACCTCTTGATGTTAAATTATTACTATGGAGCGTGCCGGACTGAAAACGGTTTTTTTTCCGAAAAAGATTTAAATTACCTTCTGAAATCAAGCCAGGGTGAAACCCCGTTTAAAATCGACTATTATTATGCAATTCAATATCATTCAAGAAGTAACTGGGAAAAGGCATTAAAACATTACAATAAATTCAATATAAAAGCTTCTTTAACCGAAAAAATTGAATTAAAACTGGCTGAAAAAATCCAGCAGTGTTTCAACTCAGAGAATCCTTTTTTTGAAGTTGAGCCTATTCAACAAAAAGAGATTAAACCGCTTGATGAATTAGAAGAAGTTGTGAATGTTGATGAAGAACCAATCGAAATGGTTTTTGAAACTAAACTACCAGTAGAAAGCAGTGATACAATTATAATTTTGGATGGCTCAAAACTCGATTCAAGCTATGTACAAAATGAAACTCAGGACGGGATTCCAATTGAGTTCAGGGTTAACGAAAGGATTACCTATTTAAATACATCTCAATTTAAATCGGAAGAGGCTAAAGAATTATTTGAGAAAGGGAATTCAAATCAAAATGAATTGGATTATACGCTCAAAAAAGCTGATGAATTACGCCAACAATATCTTTTGTCCTTTGACGAAAGTGAAAAAAAAATAATTGGAGAAAAAATTCTGTCGTTCGAAAACGAATCGTATAAATTAAAAGATGAAATTACCCGGCAATTAATTCATGCAAGAACACTGGAAGTTGAATACTGGAAAAATGCAACTCAAAAAGAAGTTGAAGATTTTATCGCAGAGTTGGAAAAAATAGCCGGGCAAAAATCTGAAAACACCGAACCTGAAATATTAGCTGACACAATATTGTTGTTAGATCCTAAAATTTTATTTGAGAATACAGATATGGATAATCTGATTACCGAAAAAGCTGAAACTGATGAGTTGATTTATAAAATTCAGATAGGTGCTTTTAGCAGGGGCTTGCCAAACTACATCGACCGTTTGTTTAAAAAATTATCGCTGATCAGAAAAATTGAAAACTATACCGACGAAAACGGCGTTGTTGTTTATACAACAGGAAACCTGACTAACATGGCCGATGCACTAAAGATGCAAAACCAAATCAGGCAGGAAGGTATAGAAGATGCTTATGTTGTGCCGTATTTTAAAGGAAAAAGAATAACTTTGGATCGTGCAAAGGAAATTGCAGGAGAATTATGACATCGAAAGAAACAAAAAAGAAACCAACGGAAAATATTGATGAAGGTATTGCCAACGATAATTTCCTGATTTTACACAACGACGATGTGCATTCGTTTGATTATGTGATAAATGCACTAATCGATGTTTGTGAACACGGATATGAACAGGCCGCG
>Ga0233447_1002509_pt1 | contig 12949 bp, 12 predicted proteins | sample SI_124_October20_3_FD_183014 | JGI IMG/M metagenome (GOLD analysis project Ga0233447, IMG submission 183014) | Seawater microbial communities from Saanich Inlet, British Columbia, Canada - SI_124_October2016_135_MG | ecosystem: Environmental > Aquatic > Marine > Inlet | place: Canada: British...
CTGATATTAATTGAACCGTCACTATTATTGACGGCCAGGATCATTTGGTCATTAGCTGAAGAAACATTTGCAGAATTGAACCAGGCCTCCATCGTCAGCGTGGAAGAACCGGCCAGATTTGTCGCTACACCATTTGCAGATATATAATCATTTGTTCCGTCAAAAGTCAGGGCATTATTAGCCCCCTGCAGAATACCAATCCCAAAAAACAATACGAATAGCACTTGAATGCGTTTCATTTTATATCCCCCCTTCAGATGAATTTGGCCACACGTTTAACGATTGTTAATTCTGAACATGAATACATTAGCATACCATTGGTAATTTTCAAGAACTATTTAACAATTGGCAGGCTTTTTTGACTCGACTTCCGAATAAGTGTTTATTATAACATCGGGTGCTGTTTCGAAACATGGTGAAGGAAGTCAGCTCAGAATATAGGGGAGGGGGGATTACCCCACTTAATTAGCCACTACCCACAAACCAGAAATACTCCCAATATTATTTTCATGTATGTTCCCCCCCCGCAGTTAAGTCAGCAAAGTATTTAGAACTAATTCGGTCTGAAGTTAGGCAGGACACGTCCAAGCTCCAACTCATTACACCCAACACCCACACACAGCGACTTCTAACAGCCCCCGACTCTTAATCAATTAGTTCCAGGTTCGAGTCCTGGGCGGTGTACATAGATCAGTCCCTGATTTTTGGAGTCAGGGGCTATGAGAGTCTAACTCTCCTTATTCTTCATCTTGGCTTATTTACGGTTAGTGATATCCCGCAGGGAGGTAATGCGACGAGGTCGTGTTTGGTAAATTGTCATCTTGCCTTGAATTTCACATGGGAATGTTGTTCCGTCCTTTCGCAAAGCGGTCACTTCGTATGGCCTTTCATGCCCCGATTGCATGTTCTTTATTACGAGATCATGATCTTCTGGCACTATCCATTCTATCCCGGGTTTACCGACGGCTTCAGCGTGTGTGAATCCAAACATCATTTCTGCAGTCCCATTTTGATCAACGCAGATTCCTTTTTCCGAAAGAAATATGGCTTCAAATGATGCTTCAGATAGGACCTTCATTCTTTCCTCTGATTTCCGTAATGCATCTTCTGAAAGCTTGCGCTCATATTCTAAGCTTTTTAATTCTAGAATTTGCTGTTCTAGCTCTTCATAGGTCGGTTTTTTTGACATAACAATTCCCCAAAGCTATATGTTTTATTCTAGAACTTGGATTGCACAATTGCCCTCATCCACCAGAAAATCCAAAATACCTAAACACAACCCACGAAGCAAGGGTGAAACTGAATAGGTGAGTAGAGCTATACCCCAGTCTCCACCTAAATCAGTCAATCTACGCTTAATCAATTGATTCCAGGTTCGAGTCCTGGGCGATGTACATAGATATACCGTTGGGGTATATCGGTGTTGCGGGGATTGGGTATCTAAATCGTATCGTCTTTGATCTTTTAGGTGATCCCGCTATTCAGGCTGCAGGCGGTAACGGACCTCCCCTAAGCACATTCAGAAAGGTCTGACTTGAGAGTGTCTGGAAATGCAAGGGCGGAAGTTTCAATCTGTAAATAGTAGCAGCATCCGTGTCGGCCTGGAGCGTGAGTATCATCAGCTCTGGGTGTTCTGCCAATAACGCACGACAGATTCTGGGTTCTCCATTTGCTGTAAGAGGAGTGATGATGACTGCGTCTGCAACTGTGTCCTGGGTAGTGACCAAGAGTTTCAAGGGGTCACTGACCTCGCCAATGACTTCCATATCTGGCTGGCGTTCAATCAAATGTCTAATGACATCTGACAGCAGCTTTGGACGGCTTGATAAGAGTATTTTTATTTTCGACATGTTACTTTTTCCTTCAACTGAAAGGTGATAAATCTGGTTTGGTGTCCGACGTTCCCGGGATTTTCCAATTGGAACAGTCGGGTAAAAATGTCAAAGGGACCGGGCTCTATTTTAGTGGTTGCCTAAGAACCTCCTTGAGCAATTTACCAGGCCTGAAGCGTGTCTTTCTTCTCGCAGGAACAAAGATCTCTTCATTTGTACGAGGATTACGAGCCCTTGGTTTCGCTTTGGTTGGTTTAACCTCAAAGACGCCAAAATTTCGCACTTCGATACGGATGTTTGATTCATCTCCACTCATCATTTCACGCAGTACTGTAAACATACCATCTACGATCTCTTCAACCTGAAATATTTTCTGCCCCAATTTCTCGGCGGTCTTTTTGGCAGCATCTTTTCTTGTGTAGGTAATTGGCATAATGCTATTCTTTCTATCTATGGCTTAGCTCAAGATTTTGGAGGCAATGGTCTGTAAGTCGTCAGATTCGTTCGGTCTGAAGTTAGACAGGACACAGCAGGCTCCAACTCATTACCACCCAAACACACGCAGCAAACCTCAAATCAGTGCAAGACGCTCACACCTCTAATTGGCAAACTTAATATATCCAATTCCACCAATATTTAGTGCCCACTTTGTGCCCAGTGGACCCTCAGAATAGCCGATTTGGCTAGGATTCGGCCGAATTGACCACTTCTCATTCAAACAGTGTATCTTCAACTTGCATAGTGCTTTAGAGTGCTTCGCAGCCACGAGAATTCTACCGAATTGGATACGGACTGAGATTATGAGTCCTAGGCCACTAGTTGTTTTTTATAGACTTACGAGAGGAGTGTGACTGGATAATGACCAAGGTAGAAAAAGCCCCTGAGTTCTGAGGTCAGAGGCTTGTGAGTTTCAGTTTCGAGCAATTTTATTTCATATACACCATTTTGATGGTTTGGTTGAAATCTCCCGCCTGTAATCTTGCATAATAAACCCCAGTGCTCACTTGGTTTCCGACTTGATTCATTCCGTTCCACATCACCTGGTAACTGCCAGCAGGTTTCTGTTCATCTCGAATTGATGCGATCTGCTGACCCTGGACATTATATATAGTCAGCTTGACTGCTGATTGTTGTGGTAAATCATATCCAATGGTTGTGGTGGGGTTGAAGGGGTTAGGATAATTCTGAGTGAGTAGAAATTTAGTTGGTGCAGTGATAGGTGAGACGTCGAGCACATATATGTGGTGATATTCTTTCACACCACTGAAACTCACATCAGCCAGACGGTAGTCATAGGTAAGTTCCACTTCTACGGTATTATCAGTAAATGTGTATTCCGTCCTATGTGAAACGCTTCCCTGACCCTGCAATTCAGGCTGGCTAATATAACTGGCTATTTCATTCCAAGAAGATTCGGCGTCAACATTTCTCCGTTCAACAAGGAAACCTAAATTTTCAAATTCGCTCTCAGTCACCCAGGTCAGTGTTATTTCATCACTCCGTGTGCTGTTAGCCGTGAAATATGAAAGGTCCACTGGTAGAGATACGTCACCTGCATTCGTTTTTCCTGGAGAAAACAGCACAGCATTTCCAGAGATTGTCGAATGCTTCACGAAGTCACCCGTATAATCAGGATTTCGTGCGATACTTTGGTTGTCGTCAGCTTCTGCACCATAAGAATAGGTTATGATAATACCTCCACTTGCATCTTTAAGGGTTACATCGTCACTGGTATTATTCAGCCCTAAGGCACCTGTGGATGCGGTATGCACAATTCCGCTGATGTTTGTCGGAGTACCACCACCGAATACAACTAAAGCGACACCATCTCCTATGGTTGTTCCATCAGTTACAGTATGGCGATCACTATAACCATCAGCAATCACCCAATTACTAATGTCGACCGAATATCCACTTCGATTTACGATTTCTACAAATTCATCATCGGTAGTATTAACAACCCCATCACCGTTTGCATCACCATTCGTTGCATCGGGATCGGCAAGAATTTCATTAATTACAAATACTGGTGCTACTCCAGTCGTGGCATTTGCGGTTGGGATGGTTCCGTCTGTTTTATAGTCAATAGTGGACCCTGAGTTTGTATATGGGAATATCTCAAAATACCATGTGGTGCTGGCTGTTAGCAAACTGAATGTGTACGAAGCACCTGACCCATGCGTGACGTTTTTAGCCACAGCATTTCCCGCAGCATCCGTATCATCGCTTACGGCAGTTCCATCCGAAGGATCAGTTATCGTTGCATCTGTCTCGCCCAAAATTAGGTAACCATCAGGAGCTTGTGAACCTGTAGCCGCATCTGTCCATGTGATTTCGATACTTAGGTTTGATGATGATGCAGATAGACTTGTAGGATGGTTACTTGGCTCCACTTTAAATGTTGTGGCATCTGTTGTAACCCCTGATGAATAATCCGAGCCGTCATAAGACCATATCTTATAATAATATTGAGTATTTGCATTTAAGCTCGTATTTGAATAGCTATCGGTTGCGCTATACTGGAGAACAGTACCACCTCCACTGATTGCATCCTCAGCAGAGTAAGTCTCACCATTTGTTGGCGTGCCAAATGTAGAAGTGCTATTCCAAGCTAACAACACATTATCACTGTTTGCATTATCTGTCCATGTTAGATCAATTTGTGATATGCTTTGAACTGTTGCTGAAAAAGAGGCTGGCTCTTCAACTGCAGCGACTGGAAATGTTTTTGCTTCATCAAAATCAGTTGATATACTCAAATTATCCAATGTTAAAGAAACATTAGGATCTGCGGTAGCTTGTCTAAGATAAAAAGCATCTATTTCAATAATAGTTTGACTGCCAGTTCCTGTAATCTTGGTACTCGATGAAGAGGAAGGGTCAACCCAGAGTTCGGAAACACCTGTTGAAATAGTTATACCAACGACGATTCTGTATGTTGACGCATAGCTTAAATCAGAAGCCCAAGTCGCTTCAGCAACTGATGATCTGTTGGATATTCCGGGTTTCCATCCAGAAGCTGAAAAAGCGGCAACATCTACCCTGTTTTCAGAAGCTATTCCATCTGCAAATCCGCTGAAGTATTCAAAATCAGTATTCGTATAACTGCTCGGGTCTGATACTTTTATATCGTATCCAAAATATACTGTCCCAGAACTTTGGGCAGTAAAAGTAACTCTTGCATCCTCACTATCTGAGTCGGTGATAGTGATTAATCCGCTCCCTACCTGGATTTCACCAGCTGTACCGCTGAAACTAACCCAATTTCCATTACCCACTAAATTTCCATCACTATAGGAAAATGATTCACTTACTAATTGCCCAAAACCAATATTGAAACTAAAAATAAATAGCACAATTATTCCGATAATTTTCGTTTTGATATGATTCATAATATTCCTCTTGATTAATCCAGTACAATGCTGGTTTGTTGTGGTGAATTAGTTTTATAGTCAATGTTACTTCCCGAATTTGAATAGGGAAATATTTTAATATACCAGGTCGTGTTGCCAGCCAAGGGACCCATGGTTGCAGTTTGCACTCCATGACTAACATATTTTTTTGTACTACTTGTCGTTTCAACTGTACCATCAGACGGATCAGCAATAGAGGTGTAGCCACTGGAGTTTATTTTGATAAGATATCCGTCAGGTAAAGTACCAGAGCTTGGGTCTGTCCAAGTGATGGTAATCTCTTTACCTCCAGTAAAGTTCGTAATATGGTTTGTTGGCTCAGGATTGGTCGAAGGACTTTCTCCACCCCAAATGTAGTTAGCATACTCCGGATGATCTATGAAGGGATTACGATTGTCCTGGTAATCATGGATAATATCATTGCGATTTCTCTCAAAATCGTCAACTGGATCAGCAACATGCCAAGAGTACAGGGTTGATTGAACTCCGTGATAGGGCTCCAATGCTGGTGCTGAATCAGCATAATTGACCATCTCAAGGTCTACTTCACTATTTTCACCTTCGTATCGTGTGACCATGTAGAAAATAATTCGGGCAACATCCCCTTTAACACCATCGGGTGGTTCCCAGGTTGTGGATGTTGTTAAGCAATCGGTTGAGCCGTCATAGCCAGTAGGTGGTGAACTGTCTGTTACTGGGGTTCCACCATCATCAAAGTCCTTGTTATTCCTTGTTGAGTTTACGGAAACATCTTCAGGCTTTAAATTATGCAAATCCGTGCCAGTTCCTGTTACTGTACCAAAATCGCCATGGCTTTTAGCCCACACATGTTCTCTGGACCAGCCATCGCCATCATTGTACTCTTGGGCTGCATCAATTGAATATTGCGTATATACACAAATAACATTGCTGGAATTGTTCGGGTCTCTATCACTCACCTTAAGAATATCCCAAACATCTGTCCCGGTACTCGTATATGGATATTCAGTATGACCATCAATAATGTTGTTTAGAGTTGCTTTGAGTGTTTCTCCACTCAACCCATCTGCATCCGCATAATAGCCAGAAGGAATCGCCCCCTGGCAGACTGATGCGCATCCCAGAGCACCGATGAGTGCCAGATTTCTGAACCTGCGTTGTAAAACGGAACGAGGGCTGACCTTGACCGGACGATTCACACAGATACGCTCGAACTTCATCGTTTTCTTCAACGCAATATTCCTTGTTCTGGCCCTTGCTCAATTTTGTGCCTGAACAGACTCCCAGGTAGCGAGGAGCATAATGTCATCAACCTTGGTCCAAGGAAAATTAAGCGGGGACTTGGATTTTATAACACTACATAAACACTATTGCAGTACTTTCACACCCTTAACTCTTTCTGACCCATAATCAGGCTCGCGAGCTTAAAGCCAACCATTCTTGCGCTTTGTTGTGTGACTATAGGGTAAAATGAGCAAACATAGCTGCTACCCGGGAGGGCGTTCGGAGTGCCCCCCGGAATACCTCCTAATTATAAAGCAATCATAGGCAATATTTGGATTGCCCATGAAACTCACTGATGAATGATATCAGAGGAGTGCTGGAACTGCGGAGTGAATGGGGGTTCAGGCGTGGCAGGCTGACTGGGATAGTGACCAAACGAAGAACGCTGGTTTACCAACCCACAAAAAAGATGCTGCTCGACCCCGAATCGTTCATCTGCTCACCACAGCGAGGGCACGCGTGCATGGCATCCCAACAGTGAACATTAGACGAATTACAGTCAGGACATCGATTCAGAAAACTAGGGACGACATCAGGATCATCCAGGAGACGACCACCATGAAATACAATTGGTACTTCGACCAGGGATTTACAGCCCAGACAGTGACGAGTATCGACCGTAGCAATTGGTGCTTTATCAGGTTCGTCCCAAACTTCTGCAGAATATCCACAGGAATGACATTTATACTTGGACGTAGTACTCAGTTTGAACCCCCAGATTATGAATTAAACTTGCCTGAATCTAGTCTGATGGTGCATTGTATCAAAAGGGTATGATGAAAATGAAGGCTTTACCCTTCCTCATTTTCTTGATCCTCGAGGTTCAAAGATACGCCTAGCTGTTAAAAATGCGGTATAACCTTTTGTGGTAAAATCTGCCTTTACTAAAGGTGTTATCATTGTGAGTCAACTGAAGGTCTTGAATCAGGTTATGATATACTCCAACATCAAGATTGTTACCCACGGCCTCCTAGCAAGCCTCAGGCTTGTTAAAATCGGCATTGAGCCATTGCAATCAAGTCAACAACTGGTTTAAAAGTTCAGTATATGTCCGGCATCTTTTTAGTGATTATTTCCGATAATAAACTGTAGGGTTGTTAAAAGAATGGTATGATCAATAATATTAATAAGTTATATGCATTTTTTACTTGACATACGCAATAAAGTGTACTATATTAAGAAATAGGTCGGCAAGAGAAAAAGACCTTCACGAAAATCGAAATCTAAACCCCCCGAAAGACTAAAATCGAAGCTAGCTCATGTGAGCTACCAGTACCAGGAGCTGTCATCTTAATCTTGGATTAACTGCGAAAGCAGACAGATTAAAATTTCGGAGAATATTCAAATGAATACCCAAAATATAGAAAGTGTCGATTTTTACTCCAGTGCCTACTTAGTAGCATGTGGAGAGGAATTAATTGATACATACAAACGTGGATCTCAAACCGTGTTCGTCTTTACTGACAGCAACACCATTGGAGATCTATTAAACAAATACTTCGCTATGCAGGCAACCGTGAACGCCAGCAAATACGCGCAGGCTATTAAGAGCCTTAAATCCATTATCCACGGAAATCGAATTACAAATAACCAAATTACAGATTATGAAAGGAACATTACTAGGACTTAGGCGCGAACTATTTCGCAGAATCCCAGGAAGATATGACGAATATGCCATCCAGACTAAAACTGGGTACACAAAAGTACCTTCCACACTAACATTTGATACATACAACGATCCTGATGTGACCATCGGGGCTTACCAGCTCAGAAATGATAATAAAGTTGGATATGTTGCTTTTGACGTTGATGTTAACAAAGAAGCTTACCTCAAAAGACCGATATCAGAGTTTATTCCTGCATTACAGTTGCAGGTGCTTGAGATTGTCAAAATTTTAGATGAGGCTGGGATTAAAAGCTCCATTGAGTTCAGTGGTTTCAAAGGGTATCATGTTCTTGTCTTTTTTACGGAGCCACTGGATGCGGCCCTAGTTAAGAAGAAATTTGAATCACTGTTAAAAAAAGTTGCCCAGGCTAGTGATGACCTCCATGTAGAAGTTTTTCCAAAACAGGAGCGTATCAGGGAAGGAGGGTATGGGAACCTCCTCAAACTCCCTTTACAGAAGCACCAAAAAAGTGGGAAACATAGTCATTTTGTTGACAGAAACTTCAAACAGATCGTTCCAGACTCTCTGCCCTTAATATCACCACAATCAATTGAAGCAATAAAAGATGGGGAAGAATCTACACCCCAGAAGACAGGCATCATTGCTCCCAAAATACCTCACAATATTGAGCGAATGGAACTGCGCTGTGGATACATCAATGACGCTATTGATGAGATTTATGAGAAAGGCACACTTCACTATGATACTCGCGTCCGTCTGGCCCCTATCTATAAAAACATGGGTGCAAAAGGGCTGAAGCAGCTTCATGAGCACTTTTCAAGGTTAAAAGGGTACGACAGAGCAACTACTGAGCAATATCTTTCTAAACTGAATCATGATCCAACCACATGTGAAAAAATGTGCGGTAGAAATAAATGTGATGCTGTTAAGGCTGCAGGTTTTGAGTCGCCTATAGGGTTTGCTTACCAAGTTAATGTCGGTGAAATATTTGATAAACGTGGACGCTATGTTGCTAAACGTTATACTAAAGATGGTGAACGTAATGACAGAATATTAACGGAATGGATTATTGAACCAAACAAGATGGTTAATCTGGGAGACAAGGATGTTCTATTTTGTACCATAATTTCTACTCAAAACAATAAGTACATTGACCATCGTCTGGAGAATGAAGCCTGGCAAAGTAAGCAGAAACTTCTGAAAGCTTTAGGACACTCCGACCTGACTTTCCATGGATCTGAAGCTGATGTGCAGAATCTTGCTCAATATATTACTAGCCGAACTCTTAACTCAAAGACTGGTATTAACTATATTGGCTTAAAGGATAATGCTTTTGTTGCCAAGGGTGTCAATATCACTAGGGACGAACTTAATTATGATCCTGAAATTGAGTTATACATCAGAGGGACTGAGAGCCTAGCTGATGAATATGACCTGACCAAAACATGTTCAGATCAGGAATACCTGGACGTTGCAAAAGTTATTTATACTAATTTACCTAATATCAATCAGCCTGGGACTATTTACCCCCTCATAGGTTGGACTAGTCTAGCTCCAATAAAAGAAAAAATCACTGAGGAGATTGGTGCCTTTCCAGTTGGCAATGTCGCTGGTGAAGCGGGCTCAGGTAAAACAGCGAGTCTTGAAAGTATTGGGATGTTATCTGGTGCTGTTGATGGAACAGTCCATGACTGCCGAATTACAAAGTTCGCTCTATTACATCTCGTATCATCGACCAATGGAGTGCCTATTATTTTAGATGAGTATAAAGAACCAAGTATGGACCGCATAACGGTCACTGCCATTAAGGATATTTTAAGAGGAGTATATCGAGGGGAAGTAACAAAACGTGGTCATGCTGATCAAAGTGTGAGTAGTTATAAATTACAGGCTCCGGTAATCATCTCAGGTGAATACAAGATTGACGAAACAGCCATAAAAGAGCGATCTATATTTTCAGTTTTTAAGAAGAAATCACTTAATAATAAAAATTATGTGGATGCCTTCAAACGCCTGAATACAGTCGACCTGGGATTATTTCAACCTCGCTTTATCAAGTACCTTTTGGGTATAGATCTTAAGAGATACTTTACAGGAGCGCGTTCTTATTTCTCGCAACATAAAACCTATAAAGCACTTAACCCCAGAGTACAAAATAACTGGCTGGTTTTACATGTCGGGTTATCAGTCTGGTTTGATTATGGGATCTTGCTTGGTCTTGAGCCAGCCCCTATCCCATTCAAAGCCGTATTTGAAAGACAAGCTGAGGAACTTGGATATAACACAACCGGCTATATGCTTCGGGATGTTGATAAGCTCATAGAGCATATGTCCATCATGGCTGAAAATAATATTATCACCCATGGAGTTGAATATGCTTTAGTTGATGATGCAGTTTTTATCCATCCTAAATCAATGCTATCTGCAATGCGCAGATATGCACAGTCACATAATCTGGATATTTTTATTATGGACGAGAGTTCGTTTAGATCTCAGCTCAAAGATGCTGACTATTTCGTAACTTTTGACAAAAAGAAAATAGATGGCAAGCAGAAACGTTGGGCATGTTTAGACCTTAAGAAAATGGAAAGTGCTGGTTTAGAGGTTGAAGGGTTTGGTCCAAATGTGGTCAGGTTCAATTGATAATGACTAGCGTGGACAGTATGGACACTCGGTGGACACCTAAGTGGACACTTAATACAACACCTAACTTCTTATATATTAACATATTATGAATGTAGTGGACACGATGGACAGTAAATAATAAGTGTATAATAGAAAAATTAACAATAAGAGAGGATATAGTGTGCTATACCCTCAGAAAGGTGTCTACATCGTCCACAGCCTATCTTATATATTAATAATATTATACTTAAGGGTGTACACTTCACTGTCCACCCTCTGTCCATGGTGTCCACTCATGGTAAAAACAAAAAAAGAGAAATAAATGAAATATTTTAAACAAATAAAACCAACGGTAGGCTCACGCCTAGTGGAGGCAACAGAACCTATAGTAAGTGATGAACAACGACTACAGTCGATGTTCGAAAATCACAAAGTAATCCAAAAAGACAAGCTGGGGCGGATATTTAGCCCCTTTACCAGATTTCAAACTAGAGACCTGGCCCAACTAACCAATAATAAAAAATCATGGCATTAGTAAGATACCATTGCGCCATATGCGGCGAAAGCATAGATAAGGATTCAAGGTTTGACCCTTGCGGAGTCTCAATCTTCTCCAATCTTGACAAGGAAACATCCGAACAAATTGAACAGATGTTTTTCTGCCACTACGGGTGCTTCAAAGGTACACTTGAACCAGGAGTGCGAGAGTACTTGAATTTTGAAGATCAGAGATAGTAATTTAGAGCTCGTTTATTCGGGCTCTTCCATTTTACAAACTATGGGGTTGTTAGAATAACAACATGATCATAAATCGGCTATAAGCGTTTCTGAACAACAGTTTTGTGACGAAAGAGGCGGAATACGGTTGGTGTTTCTGTTAAAAGTGCGGTAGTAAGTTGATTCTTGTTCCAAGTTGAATTATACCTAATATCAAAACGATCAGAAACTGATAATCCAGGGAAAGCAATATGAAATCAAATGGTTTAAAAACTTTTCTAACTGATAAAATGTCAATGACAGAAATTTACCAACCGGTGATAATCAAAGAGCTTTTGCAGAATGGCGGTACTCGCACAAAAGATCAACTGGCAGTAGCGTTAGCAGACTATGACCTTTCCGTAAAGGATTATTATCGAAAGATTGTTATGCGGTGGCCTAAGATCACTCTCACTAAGCACAACGTGATAAATTACCAGCGTGAAGGTGAAAAATGGAATCTTATTGCCTCAATCCAAGACAGAGACGAATTGATAAATATTTGTGATCGCAAAATAGCAGAGTGGTTAGAGAAAAAACGTGACCAGGAAAAGGATCCCGCTGTTAATGAGTCAAAACGCTATAGGGTCTTAAAGAGAGCAAAAAGCAAATGTGAGTTGTGCGGTATCCCTGCACAGTTACGCCCATTAGATATTGACCATATTATCCCACAATCAAAAGCAGATAAATTTGGGAAAGTCGTTCTCAACGGTAAACATATTTTGGTGCATTCAGAGGAGAACCTGCAAGTCTTGTGCTTTAAATGCAACAGAGCCAAACGTGACCAAGATGGTACAGATTTTAGAAAGCGGAAAAAGTTAGTTCGTGACCGAATTCCCGAGATAATTCGGGATTCCGGCAGAGATCCTATAATAAAGAAGCTCAGTGGCAATCGATTGATGTCAGCGTTAAATGAAAAGTTAATTGAAGAGCATGAGGAATATCTGGAATCCAAAGATGTTTATGAGCTTGCAGATATGGTAGAGGTTATTCTAGCAATAGCCAGAGCTAAGGGATCATCGCAAGAGCGGCTCTTTGATATTATTACCCAGAAAAGAACTTCGAATGGTGGGTTTACAGAAGGATACTTTTATGAGGGTGACGTTGCTTAGGATATCGCAATAATTAATCTTGCCCCCGACTTTAGCTACGCTAAAGAAATGTCACTCCCTTAACAAACCAGGTACCGACTTCGACAAAGGTCCCTTTCGAAATCGAGATGAAAAAAATTTCCAGAAAATTTATTTTATATTTTTTTGGTAAGGAGGCATGTGAAAACATTCCCACATTGTTAAATTGATCAGGTATAGTCATAACCAGTTCGTCAGTTGTCAGATTATCAGTCGGTTTTTATAATGAGATAAAGGAATACAAAGATGAAGGCTATTAAAGTGAAAACGCTACCAGATGATAGTGAGGAGTACGCAATTGA
>Ga0233447_1002513_pt1 | contig 12941 bp, 6 predicted proteins | sample SI_124_October20_3_FD_183014 | JGI IMG/M metagenome (GOLD analysis project Ga0233447, IMG submission 183014) | Seawater microbial communities from Saanich Inlet, British Columbia, Canada - SI_124_October2016_135_MG | ecosystem: Environmental > Aquatic > Marine > Inlet | place: Canada: British...
AATCTAAAATTCCTACTTGACAATTATTTATTACGTTGTTTTCAGCTGTTGATCCGAAATTACCACCCAGTAAAATAGCTCCAGAAGAAATATCGTGCATATTATTACCAGATACTAAATTGTTTTGCTGGTGTTGTCGCCATGCAGTTGCAGGAACAGACACAGTATTATTTGAATTACCATGAATTCCGTATCCTTGATAATATCCAGCTTCTCCTGTTAAGTTCATGCCAGAGTTGTAAAACTCATTATTTATAATCTGGCAATTAATTGCCGATCTAGGACCAACTGCATCTTGAGTAGGATCTGTCGAACCATCGCTTGAACTCATATAAATTAGGTGCTCGTCACAATCATGGAACTTACAACTATCAAAAATAATACCTGTTGTAGATACACCGATAAGTGAATTAAAACTTCGAGGAGTTCCATCTAAAGTTGGATAACTTGGGTCGTGTCTGTTTTTAAAATCACAGTTTCAGAATTTTATATTAGAACTGTGTCAAGAACAACTACCAACATAACAAGATCCAGATAAAGTCCCTGTGACACCTGAACCGTCAAAAGCTATATCTTCGAATGTAAGATATTTTTCCTTTTCTTTTCCGAAGAAGAAAGCCATTAGTTCAAAACTAGTAGGACTTGAGCCTTGTCTATTTATAGAAACAATTTCACCTGGATAAGCAGCAGTTGTAATGTTTCAAGTTCAATCTGAAGCTGCATCATGAGCAACATTAGCTGATATTCCGCCGCTATATTGACCGAAATGTTCGTCATACTCGCCTTCTCTAATGTAAATCAATTCACCTGAAGAACACATTCCAAAAGCTTTTTCAATTGTTTTGAAAGGATTATTTATATCACCTGCTCATGCATCACTTCCGGTTGTTGCAACATAATAGTTTGCTGTAGGAATTTCTATACTAACTCCATGCATACAATTTAGAACATGACTTACTTTATCTATCGAATCAATTTTATAGTTGATTTCTAAATCACCAGAAATACTTGCTACACTTTGTGGATTAAAGCTAACAGAAACTTGGAAATATTCATTGTTAGGAATAGATGCTCCACTAACAGATCAATTATCATTAACAATAAAGTCATTTGATAGCGAGCTAGCATAAACTTCCGTTATTGTAGATCCTGTTTCGTTTTTAATAAGAACAGTTTCTCTTGGATGAGTTTTATATTGAATAACACCATCTTCAAATTCAGCAGTTTCAGCAGCTGATAAACCTTCTATTAAAATATAACTTAAGAAATTAGTTGGATTTTCAGGATCATATTCATATGATAAGGGTGGCATAGTTGCATCAATATCGTTTCCTGTACCTCTCATCCCAGTACTTGCTGTGTTTAAGTATTCTAACCATCCAGATATTGACATATAACCGTGCCTATCGATATCTGCATTTAAACCATGCTGTGCAATATATGGATAGAAAAAGTATTGACTATCATATAAATAAATACTACCAGCAGCTGGGCCAGATGTGTAACTATAAGCGTAAGATTGATCAGTGTAATAAAATCACCAATTTTCATCAGAACTTGCGTCTTTTCATGCATCTCATCGATCTGCACTTACGCTACTAAACACCGAGTCCAAAATTGGATCAATTAAAGAACTATTTGCAACTTTATATGAGTCTCTATTAATAGCAGCCGTTGCTGGATACTCGTCGGCAATAACTTGAACAGGATCATCTTCGTAAACAATTCAGTTGATACATTTCAAATCTTTTTCATTGCTATACTCTCCGTAAAAAACGTTATTAGAAATTTCCGAATTATCGTCTCCTCAAAAGTACATTTCTGCCATGAGCTTTGGATTACTTTTGATATCAAAGTGAGCTCTATAAGCTATATCACCAACCTGAGAGTCTCTATTATCATAACTTGAATCTCTATGCATATAAAAGTAGATAAATCTATTACTATGATTATATCGAGTTCTTTCATCAGTAGGATAATAGGGTCTTCAAGGATTTGTTGCAATAATCTTTTCACGATCATCTCAATAATCAAAATTGTCATCATGAATAATAAGATTGTCTAGAATGTTCAACCCTTTAGACTTCCCGTCATGTAATCACTGATTATCACCTAAACCCGTTAAAGAATCTGAATTAATTACGCTTAATTGAGCATCTCAATCTGTAATACTGTCCAATTGATTTGATGTAACACTAGCTATTGTGGTGTCAAATGAAAACTCAGGAGAATACATGTAAAAACGTAATAAAGTTTGAGAAATTTGATAAAAGGTATTTCCAGTAATAGAAATATCATTTAGTTGTCCTGCACCTTTATAAGAGCTATTTGCTCCATCTAGAGGATATGAATAAGGATAATCATCTCTATAAGCGTCATCTGTGAAACTCAGTCTCAGGGCTGTGGACAAATACCCTAATTTATTGTCATAAATATTAATTGCAGAACTAGAACCTAAAATATAACCTACTGAAAAGGTTCCTGTAACAGGAGTTCCATCTAAGGCCGTTCCATATTGATAACCCTCTCCCTGGAACTCTTGTCCAACACACACATTGTTATAATAGTTAATATCCGAACAATCAGAGAATCAGATCATACCATATTTGAAATTATCAGATCTCTGAGATGTGTCCCCTCTTGTCTTATTAATATAAGATTGCTTTGTAAACAAGTTGTCATGGATATTAACATATTTAACTAGTCCTGGCAGATCGCCAATTACATAGCTTTCTACCTCTTGTTGATTTGCAGAGTAAGCAGATGAAGGAGAAGTTCCTTCAATTAAAATAGGTTGATAGTGTCACTTCAACATATTATTATATCTAACATAACTTCATGGTTGGTAATCATAAACCAGTTGTGGTCTAATAGATAATCCTAAATAATTTGCTTTATCATAATCGTCTACGCCTACTGTTCTTGAAATCTCATTATTACTAATATCAAATCTCGGTACACCTATCGTTAAACTATCATCCATAAAGGTATTGCCTGTGATGGAAAGTGTAAAGCCACCCTCATCAGCTAACCCACCTGAATCCGCATAGAACGCTCCTGCTCGATCACCATATTGATGTAATTTGTTTCTTGAATGATCATTATCATAAAAAACTGAATTTTTTGGAATTCCAGTAAAAAAACAACCAAACTTTCCATTATCGTTAAAAGTGGAATTTGTTATCGACCAAGCCGAAAGAGGGAAAATTGGATCTCCGTTAGCAGAAATAGCAGGGTTAAAATCTACTCAATTGTTAGCATTTTTATTGTAATAAAATCCGTTTGCTATATTTTGCGAAAAATTACAGGTATTTACGATTAGTCCTTTGGAGCTTCCACCTTCGTAATTAGCACTCTGCTGTCATCTTGCTGTATCCGGAGAAGAATCATATCAGCAGCGAACTGCCGTTTTTACAGCGCTTCTTTTTACAATCAAATCTTCAAATTTAACGTTACCTCATGTATTTGCGGTAATAATTGAACTCATTTCTGGCTCGTAATGATAGCCGTCGAGACTTTTACTTGTATAAATTGAAAAAGTTTCTGTATCTGATGAATCTGAACCATACACGCCATACCATGCTTGCCAAGTATACATTCCTAAGACATCAAATTTAAGATTACTGATCTCAACCTCAACAGCAGGCGTGCCGCCGTCGTTATAAGAAGCGGTAGAAGAATTCGAAGGTGCATAAATATTAATTAAAGTTTCGTGAGGTTGAGCTGGAAAGTTATCTGTTTCCATTTTATGATAACTAGCGCTGATAGAATTTAGTACTGAATCTCTTTCTCCTTTTGCTATTTTAACCATAATACAGTTAAAACTAGGATCAATAATTTCTTCTCAAACTCTTCTAGTTTCTATACCGGTCAAACCTAAATCAGTAGGGGCTCCTCCTACTCATAAATCTGAATTAGCCGTAGCAGGGTCATTAACTCTAATTTCTTGTTGATATCTGTTGCCAGACTCGTGATATTCTTTTGCCCATCGGTTAAAGTATGTGTTGCCAATGTTTGGCATAATTTGCTTAATTTCGTAATCTTCGCCTATTGGCAGATCTCTTCTTAGCCAATTACCAACATCATATCAATACTTCAAACTTTCAGTAATCCTACCATCAGGATAGTAAACCATAGGCATATGGTAAGGTTTATAATCGGTATAATCTGTCTCTGCGTGGACTTCACCAATACTCCCTTGCGGTTCATGCATACCAATTATTAATCAATCATAAGTAGAAGTTAAAGAGTCTAAATCTAAATCGTCATAAATATAGTTGTATCCAGCATCATCATCATAACTTGCATTATGTGACTCCAATGTTCTAACATATTCTCTTTCCTCACCATAAGCGGTAATTCCCATAACACTAGATACAGAATCGTGTAGGAATTTCTTATCATACGGATATCAATTTCCATTAGTGATTTTGTAATCTCCAGATGCTGGTGCAATCCAGGTTCCGTTATGATTATCTATTAATGCAGAAAGAGATTCTACATAATTAGTTTCCGGAATCAAGGCTAAGCCAGATATAGACTCGGTAACAATTGCAGCAGAGGCTGCAGCATAAGTAGTCGCATTAGAAATTATAGCGGGATTATTTGAGTTGGGAGAGTTTACTATTAATTTTTGATCTTCACGCATTTTCAAATAAGCTCAACTAGTGTTAGCCAAAGTTGGATCAGCAAACATAAGACGTAATCAATAATAATTACCGCCATTTTCGTCAACCTTATTAATATTATAGGTTAAGCCCTCTTGGAACCTAAATTGATATGCTGATATAGAATGATCGTTAAATAAATCTATAGTGCTTGGATTATATCCCGAATCATAATCGCCCGAACTAATATGACCGAGATGTCGCCTCGCGTGATAAGTTTCTCAATGGTGCGTTCCAGATAAAGCTCATTCCTGACCTATACTATCTAAATAAGCCGTGCAAGAATGTTCATCTGGTCAAAAATCTATAATATATGCGCTAAGTGACATCTTAATTCTCCAAATTTATCATATAATTTCGTCTTTTTTCGTCTTGCTTCCTATAAATGTCGAGAAAGTATCTTCTTTAATCTTTGTTTGCGTTTCTATTTTTTCTATTTTAGCTTGCTTTTTTACATTTAATTTTGCAGGAATTATATTAGGCATGTATAATTTTTGCCAATTTACATCAAGTTCCATTAAAATAGGTTCAAAATTATTATTAATAATGTAAGCGTCTGTAAATTCCGAAGCTATATTTTCGCTTAAGATAATTTTATTTCTAATTTTATTAATAATTTTATAAGTATAATTGCCAAATATAACGGTAGCATTTTTAATATCATTTAAAATAGCAGTATTATTTAAAAGAATAAAATTATCGCCGATATTAGCTTGACTAATATTAGGATCAAATTGTATTTTTTTAGGTTTAATTTTTAAGAATCATTTAACAAATAATTCTTCATCAAATTCTATATAATCTTGTAATTTAAAATCAATTTTTAATTTGTTATTAAGCATACTGATATTATTCGATAAATCTATTTCTTTATTTTTTAATGAATTAAATAGAGTAATGTCTATACTATTAATATCAATATTAAAAGCTTCTATTTTTAAGCAGCTTGGTTTAATATGTTTTTGTTTATCTGAAATTTCTTTAATTAGGTCATTACATCTATTTATATTTTCCGTTGTTTCATCCAAAATAATCATTTCGTTGCTTACCAAATCGATATAATAACTTTGTAATTTATTTTGCATAGCTAAATAAAAGCTTTGAATATCTGCTCGGGATAAAATTGCCATATGTTGGCCCAAATTAAATTCAATTTTCTTCTTTAAAAAATTAATTGAATTAAAAATAGAAGCTAATGGATATTTTTGATGAACATTCTGATTTGTAATATTAGCTTCATCTAAATTAAAAAAGTTAAAGGGAATATTTTCTAAATATAAATACAAATCATTATAGTTATTAATTTTATCGAAAGATGTTATTTGTAAATAATCATAAAAATTATCCGCAGAGAATGAATTCTCTTCAATATCTGTAGATTCAAGGAAGCCTTCGCCTGTAATTATAGAAATATTATCCGAAGTATATATACGCTTTTCTTCATATACTTTTATAATTTCTCCTGTCAGAGGAGATTCTTCGATATATTTTTGTTCATATCTTCTTGAATCTTTTGCATAAAATTCTAAATTAAAATTATCAAAATCTGCGTTGTGATTTTCATCTAATAGAATAGAAAAAGAAATACTATCGCTTATTTGTCAAAAATGTTTATAATCATAATAATAATTTTCATCAGTCTTTTTATTATAATATCATTCTTCCATTTGGTCTATAGGAAAATACCCCATATAATTAATATTCATAGTAAGATTATTTTTATTACTATCAAGTAAATTTATAGGTTTAATAATAACATCGTTTATTTTTGGTTCTGGTAAATTAGCAATCGGTCAATATACGAATCCATTATGATTTTGTGGTGATTCGTAATAATTTGGATAATTTCTTTGATTTATTAAATTTGCAGAAATTGATAATAAACGATTATTTTCATTATAATTATGTATATCAATTAAATTTTTTGGTTTATTTTGTCTAGTCATCAAATTTAATTTAGGATCAAATCTAAAATCAAATCTTCTTTCTTCTGTTACAAAATCACCATTTGCAAATATATCTAAATTATTATTATCCGATTCAGCTAATCGAATCCCAATTCCCTCTACATCTTTTCATGAAGGATGATTTAAATCAAATATCATAAAATTTTTTGAATCTCATGCATTTAAATTTGGATTGCCGTCAAAATTGCTAAAAGTGATACCTTGCGAATTAAATATTAAATTAGTGAGCTTTAAATCTGAATGACTATCTTTAGAAAAATAAAATTTATCAATTAAAATTCATGTATTTCCCTTTGAAAAATTATATTTTCTTATCTCAATAGCATCAACATGTAATGCGCCTCGTCTATAATCATAAAGTCTATCTAAACCTAAATATGGCTTAATTAAATTATGGAAAGGTTCTGTAAAATTAGTATAATAATTACTAGCATCTTCATTTTGTTTATCATATCAAGTCGGTCTTCCAGGTCATGTTATTAATAATGTACTATTATCTCTATCCCATCATTGCCATTTACCCAATGAGCCTTTGCTTACATCTTCTCATGGAACAATTATATCATCTCTACGATATTTATTGTCACCTATTGCCGGTCATAATAATTGGAAATCACATCTTATATGACTCATCTTGCTTATTTACTCCACAGTTGCGATGATATTTTTATATAGATTAAGTATAATAACAATAGGCTCATCAGGCTCTATTGTAATGCTTTTATTACTATTTGTATCAACATATTTATATGCTACATTCTTTGGTTGTTCCAGAGGTGTGGCAAGTTGTTTTTTATTAGCTTCGGCCATTGTATTTTATTCCTTTAAAAATATAAACTATCATTAACAAAATCTGTTTCAATAGTAAAAAAATGTTTTTTATCCGTATAATATAATTCTTTTCCAAAAATATTTATTTTAAATTCAAAATAATATGTACCTATTGGAAAAATAGTTTTATCAATATCGCATCAAATTTGATTTTTATCATATGACATTCTGTCTCAGTCTGATAAATATCATTTTTCTCTTTCTCCAGAAGATGTATCTAAAGCATAAATTCTATAATATGCTGTTTTAATATTATATTTTTTTGCCGTATCATTATTATTCGAAGCTTTAAAAAATAAAAATTTATTTTCTTTTGCCTGTAATTTTACATTAAGGTCTTCTAAGCTTTCTTCTTTTATAAAATTAAAAGCAAGTTTATTTGTATCAATTGTATCAAATGAATTATCTATGGGACTGAGCACCTTAATTTCGCCAGTCTTTGTTAAAACTGTAGAACCATATGTAAATTGTCACACATCATTAAAAATACCATTTTGCTCTCATGCGCTAATTGGGAAAGTAAAATCTGCGTAATAATAACCTTCGTTATTTGTATCTTGCATAGTCGTTATACCTGATAATACAGTTCCTTCATCCCTATCTTGTATTGTGAGAGAAATATCATCGGCATCGATATTAGTCGGATTGCCATTAATTATATTATAAAAATATAGCCTATTAGACTGACCAGCAACGAAAGATTCTCTATCATCACCTATATACTCGGTTGTTGTTATATCAATTCTTGGCAATTTATTAGTTAATGTAAAATCACCTGAATAAATATACTTTGTAAAATGGCTAACAGCGGTGGACGATTCTTGCGAATCAGTCAATTTTAATACCACTCCATAAATTCTATAATCATTTTCTAAACAATAATTTATCATATCGCTTACATCAACTTCAATATTTTGATTACTGGGTGTAAGCGTTAGCGAAGCAGACAGACTATAATCAACCAAATCCGTAACATCACTATTAATACCCCATAATTCAGTTGAATTTTTATATTCTCAGCTTGAGCCGCCCGTTACGGTTAAATCTGCTGAAGTTTGAGTGCCTGCATCTCAATCGCCAGTTAAAGGTAAAATTTCTAATTCCATAGTAGAAGGAATATATTGTGTTCAATTATGCAAATGATAAAGCCTTAAAACAGAAATTGGCGAATGCGCACTTATAGATTTATCTAAATCGTTTGTGTCAAATCCTAATAAAGCACGAGATTTACAAAATTGTCCGAAATATAACGTGTCATTGATATCATCAGATTCTACTTTGCCGCCGCCGATTATTACATTTTTTTCATTACCAAAATTATTATTTTTTTTGATTCCAAAAGTACTATTATAATTACCATTTTCAGAAAATGGATATAATATCGTATTATATTTTTGGTTTAGATATATTTTATTTATTGGCATTTAATTATCCTTAATATTTTAAAGCTTCTATATGAACTTTAATATCGCTTTCTGGGTATTTTATTTCTAAAATACTATCTTGTGGCATAGTATGTCTATTTAAACGACCGTTAAAACTAAGCTTATTTAAGCCGCATTGAGCATATCTACCTGAATCTAACTCAGTTGCTGTAGGAAATACTAATTTGAAGTTATTTATGCTAGAAATATTGTCCACATTATCTCTAATATATTTGAATAAATCATTTACATCGACCCATTGGCCGAAATCTCGTTTACTTAATGAGAAATATGATTTAATAGTTTGCAAAACATTGTAAGAAGCTGTTTTTAGATCAACTCCGTAATCAACTTTTACATCAATTTCTATTTTTGCATTTATAATATTCGCGCCCTTTATTACAATTAAATCGCTCAACCCTTTATACTTTTTCAAATACATTCTAATGTTATGCACAAAAGCTGGGTTAAGCACTGAATTATATAAATAACCATTGTTGTCTATAGACGCTAGATACAAATAAAATTTAAATGGATCTACGGTGGCATTATTAGATCTTGTTAGATGCACCTTTTCTGGCCTTCCTAAGAAAGATGGCATAGACATTACGATCGCTTGATAATCATTTGGCGTGACAGCTCTTTTCTGTGATACTGCTTGACCCTTAGTATGATGTTTAAGTTCTTCTAACGTCAGTTTATCTCTTGCTCCTGCGGAAGGCTGGTTATTTGTAACCAATAAAGAACTCGATATTTCAGTCTTTTCCTCATTGCCAGGCCAAGATCAAGTTGTCTTTGTAATTCGTTTTAATTCATTTGGATTGACAGTATTTATTCCATTTCCGCCGCCAGTAGAATATTTAACAGTTAAAACATCGTCTTTACTAGGGCCAATGCCTGTTTGATCCATTAACATCATGTTTTCTGGATCATAGTCTCTATTCATTAATTTATTTATAGAACTAGACCTTCCGTCTATTCCGATTAAGTCGGCAGGTAATATTAAATCCGCAGGATTAATATTAAATAACTTGGCTTGATATTCCCCAACTCCAATTCCACCAAAAATTAATTTTGTTTGGATATTTTCCCCGCTTAAAAAATTCTTTTTAATATAGCGGAAAGGGACCTTTTCTTCAAACAACAAATACGGGATATTATCATTTTCGTCGTTCTCGTTAATTTTATAATTTAGAATAGTATCTTGAATAAGATGAGATACCTCATAATATGTTTGGCCATTATTATCTTCTATTGAAAAAATTTCTTGGACATCTAAATCCGGCAGAGTTACTTCGTAAAATTTTACGAAGTTTGCCCCATCGGCCGGGGTTACTGTTGTAGTATAAGTCTTTAAATTATAAGAGGTTGCAAATCCTTGAGCAGGAATTCTGACTTTAAATAAAGATCCATTTTTATAAAATTTTGTTCAATTTTCTTCTAAAACAGAATTAAAATCTATTTCTGATGTTAAGAAATATCTAATAGAACCATTACCTGAAAAGATTTCAGCTCCGGGTAATAGCTTTGGTATATTAGCAAGATTATCTGCAGGAACTTCTACCGTGGCATCAATAGTTACTCAAGGTAAAGATGCTCCAATATCATTAAACCCAAAAAATTGAGCAAGATTATAAGCTGATTGATAATCAGTTACGGTTTCTATAAACAACTGATTAAAATACTGGCCTTGTGTGAAAGAGAGAAGTTCGCCAATATGGGAAAAAGTGTCTAGGATTATGCCGCCAGCTTGCTGGTTTTCAAAATTATCATATTCATTTGGATAAAATTTCTTAATATAAGCGAGTAGCTCTGCTTTAATACTATCAAAATCGCCAAGAGCTGAATAATTATATTTATATTGTTTTAAATCTGTTGCTGCCATAATTAATTCTGAGCCTATTTCTTATGATTATATTTATTGACGATGCCGCTTAACTCTTGTTTTATTTGATTAATTGCATCGATTATTGCGTCATTTGTTAACATTTCGAAACTTTTATTAGATTTTTCATCAGGGTTGTAATTCTGCAATGTAGTAAAATATGTTTTAAAATTATTATCAATTTTATTTAATTTTATTACCGACACTGATTCTGTTAAATATTTTGAATGAATATTTCAAATAATATTTACATACATATAACCAACTCGCCCGTTTTCTTCGGGCGCATACATCGCCTCGATTGATTTTATTTTTATATCGGAGCCAATATTTTTTTGTACAGATCTTTCTATTTCGTTCCGTACCTCGTTTTGCATTATAGAATTTTCCATATTATATTTATCAAATAAGAAACTTTCTAAATTAATACCAAAATTATAATTTTGTATTAATTCGCCTTTCTTTGTATTCATTAAAATAAATAAAAGATTAAGTTTTGATTCTAAAATGCTGTTTGGTGTATAGAAAATTCCATCAGAATTAATTGTTACTGACGGTAAATTTTCTTGGCTTATAAAGTCTTTCATCTACAAATATTCCTATATAATAGTATTATATATATAGATATTATGTTATATTAACATTCGATGATTTTATTGAGCCCAGATTATCTTCAATCTTTTTTATATTGTTATCAAATTCTATAGTTTTAGTTATTATAGGATCTAATACAGAGGATGGGGTGCCTAAATGGCGGTGGGTTATTACTTCTTCTTTTAATAATTTAACTTCATCAATAAGACTCTTCAATAATCAAATAATATTTTCAGCGCGACCGGCTTTAAATAGTTCTTGGTCTTCTGTATTTGGCTTAGCAAGATAGATATTATTTCCTGCTATTAAAAGTCCATTTTTCTGTAAATCAATTAAATCTTCTGAATCATCGTTAGTTATCGGATTAGACGGCGATTCAAAACTCACTCCGAATAAAAATTTTATTTTATCTTGGAATCCTATAATGTCGTCAAGAGAATCCATAATCGTTTCGTTTATGCTCTCGGAATTTTCAATTAATTCATTGTTTGTATCATGTAATTTATTTGTATTTGCAAATTCGTCAGCAATATTTACATTATCAAAATTAGAACCAAAAATAAAAGGGGTATTTCTACCAGAAGGATTAAATCGTCTGCCTTCTTGATATTGAGCTTCTAATTTTGGATCGTGATCTTCCTCTAAAGGGCTGAATCCGGATGAAATGATAAAATCGTTGTTATCTAATTGAAGATATGATTTTCCATTTTCATTTTTTATCTGCGTAGAACCTTGTCTTGGCCATAAGCTGTTTTTTATTTTTTTATTTGATTCAATTAAGTTTTTATATATTTCTTCTATACCTGCTAAATTTTTTGAACTTTTTTGATTACTATTGTTTTCAACTAAAGAGGAAGCTACATAAAAATTTAAATTTAATTTTTCATCAGAAAATACAATAACGTATTGGCCAATTTTGGGGATAGTAAATACACCATCTTGTAACGGAACGGCAAAGTCCTCATAAGAATCATCAAATAATACTTTATGTGAAAAAAAGAAATTACTTTTATTTTCGACATATGATTTATTTTCAGACTCTAAAAGATTTTTTTCAATAAGTGCGTCAGCTCTTTCGTCCAAATTTTTATTAACAGTCTTATTATAAAACCTATTATTGCTTATTCTTGAGATATTTGGTCGTTTTGCGAAAGGAATAACTTTTACTACTTGTTTTATTTCTATATTCATTACAACTGTTCCATGGCTTTTCGATATAGATCTTCTAATTTTAACTTCAATAATTTATTATTTTGATCTATTTCTTCGCTGCTGATAATATTTTTTATTTTCATGGCAATTGTTAATTTATCAAAACTAGCTTTAAGAGATAAATTTTTTAAAATTATTGGTATATATTCTTTTTCGTAAAATTCCAGTAAGTCTTCTCTTAATTGATCTCATGAGGCTTTGATATTATCATGCTTTGTAAACATAAATTCGCGGCTAATATCCATTACCGCCGCTTTTGTCGCAAAATTTTTTGACGTTTCTTGATCTAAAACAATATTTTTCATTTTTAAATTTCTTTTATATAAGTTTTCTTTAATAAATCTATAGTCTTTGCGACCCA
>Ga0233447_1002515_pt1 | contig 12937 bp, 8 predicted proteins | sample SI_124_October20_3_FD_183014 | JGI IMG/M metagenome (GOLD analysis project Ga0233447, IMG submission 183014) | Seawater microbial communities from Saanich Inlet, British Columbia, Canada - SI_124_October2016_135_MG | ecosystem: Environmental > Aquatic > Marine > Inlet | place: Canada: British...
GAGTAATATCATTGATCTTTGTTGGGAAAACCTAGATCAAAATAACGAGGCGGAGAGAGTTCTGATTCAAAGCGTGATTGAGAACACTTGGGAAGCGGTTTCGCTGGTTGATTTTGTCGGCTGGGAAGCATGCACGCCTGAATCAAGAGGCATAAGAATTCGGCTTAGCGATGAACCCCCGCATACAAAGGGGTTGGGAACGAGTATCGATGGCCTGGAAAATGGGATGGTGTTAAACGTCACCTTCGATCATTGGGGGTGCATAGATTCTGATTACAATCAAATGGCCTGTATTTTTCCATATCATAGTTATGCAAAAGAAGATTTTATTCGGGTTACGGCTGTGCATGAATTTGGTCATGCCCTGAGCTTTGCCCATGAACAAAACAGATCCGACACACCCTCCTGGTGCGATCAGGGGCAGGGCACAGAGGGCTCGATGCCGATTGGTGGCTGGGACCTGGATTCTGTGATGAACTACTGCAATCCCCGCTGGTCGGGCGATGGGTATTTAAGTGAAATGGATATTGCAGGGGTTCAAACGATTTATGGTGCCAGAACTATAGAAAAAGATCACAAAAAGTTTTATGGACTGTTTGAAAAACTCCATCTTTTGGAGTGACAGTTGAAGACAGGGAGCCCCACCGGGACTTACGACTCTCACAAGCAAGGATACTCGAAGGTTTAAAAAGTTGCAGGGAGGGATATTTGCGTATTGCGTAAAACGTATTCCGTAATGATTTTACCCAATACGTTTTACTTCTCTCACGTTAATACTTTTCCTATGAAATTAGATGCTATGTTTTGATAAAATCATACTTAGAAATTTGCTTAGGAGGCTACTATGACCGAAGATAAAAAAACAAGTGCACAATCTTTTACTTTCAAAGCTGAAACAAAACAACTTCTGAATATCTTGATCCACTCTTTATATAAAGATAAAGAAGTCTTTTTACGAGAATTACTTTCAAACGCATCTGATGCGCTCAATCGCGTCCACTTTGAGATGTTGACCAATCAAAACGTGCTAGACGCAGATGTGGAGTTGAATATCCGCATCACAGCAGATAAAGATGAGCGGATGTTGACCATCCAAGATACTGGCATCGGCATGACCAAAGATGAGATTATCGAAAATCTTGGCACAATTGCACAATCTGGGGCGCGGAATTTTATTGAAGCGACCAAAGATGCCGAAGAAGATTTAGCGCAAGTGATCGGGCAATTTGGCGTTGGTTTCTATTCCGTTTTTATGGCGGCAGAATGGGTCCGAGTAACATCGCGTTCCTATAAACCGCGCGCCAAAGCTGTTAGCTGGTACGCCACAGGCGAAGATGATTTTGAAATCAGCCCCGCAGAAATGAACGAGCGCGGCACAAAGATTGAAATCAAATTAAAGAAAGATGCTGAAGAATTTGCCGAAGACTATCGCTTAAACACTATCATTAAAAAACACTCCGACTATATTGGTTTCCCCATTTATATCGGAGATAGCGAAGAGCAGGCAAATGCCCAATCATCGCTTTGGCGCACAGCTCGTAACGAAATTACAGACGAGCAATATAACGATTTCTACCGCCAAATGACGATGGAGTTTGAAGAACCGCTTTATCGTATTCATTCGGTAACAGATGCGCCCGTGCAACTTTTTGCGCTTCTGTATATTCCCAGCAAAGCGGAACGAGGTATGTTTTCCGCTCGCAAAGAAGATGGGTTAAAACTCTATTCCCGTAATATCTTGATTGATGAATATACTAAAGACCTTTTACCCGAATATCTGCGTTTTGTGCAGGGTGTGGTTGATTCAGAAGATTTGCCCCTAAATGTTTCGCGTGAGACAGTTCAATCTAGTGGCTTGATGCCGCGCCTAAAAAAGATCGTCACTGGTCAGGTCATGCGAGAATTGGAAAAAATGGCGAAGAAAGATGTTGAAAAATATATTAGTTTCTGGGAAGAGTTTGGCGTTTTCTTGAAACAAGGTATTGCATCTGAGCCAATGGCAACCGAAAAAGTACAGCCCTTATTGCGCTTTAAAACAAATACGAATCCAGAGGAATGGTCTTCTTTGGATGATTATGTAGAAAGAATGCAGGAAGAGCAAAAAGAGATTTATTATATTGTCGGCGATGATCCCAAATCCGTTTTGCTTAGCCCGCATTTGGATTATTTCCAATCGCAAGGCACCGAAGTTCTTTTGCTGACCAACCCAATGGATTCCTTTATGTTAATGGGATTAACTAAATATAAAGAGTATGAGCTAAAAAGTGTCGCACAAGCAGATGTTGACACAACGGAAGCAAGTGAAAAGGAGAGCGAGGCGGAGAAAATTCCAGAAGATGAATTCGCCACATTGCTCGAACTCTTCAAAGAGACTTTAGGCGAACGTGTCGAGGATGTTCGCACTAGCAATCGGCTTTCACAATCGGTCGCGCGTCTGATTGTGGCAGATGATAATTTTAATCCTGAATTGCAGCGAGTTTATCGCTATTTGGGCAAAGATTATGAAGACCCCAAGAAAACTTTAGAGCTAAATCCTTCGCATTCAATTCTAAAAAGTTTGCTCGCCGAAAATATTGAGGCTGATTTGCAAAAAGAAATCATCGAACAAATTTACGACAACACCTTGCTCGTCGAGGGTTTGCACCCCGACCCCTCGAGCATGGCATCCCGCATCCAAAATTTGATGGAAATGGTGCTGGATAAATAAGCGACAAAAAAACGTCCGAAGGTTGAGAACCATCGGACGTTTTTTATTTAACTTTTTAGGCTATCCCTAATGCTCTACGTTGGGATTTAATGGCGCAACGCAGAGTGTTGCTAGGAAATTCAGATTCCCAACAAATCTTCTAAAACTTTCACAAAATAATCAATCTCTTCTTCGTTGTTATAGCTCTGGACTGAAATTCGCAAAAAAGATTGCTCACCCCAGCGAGTATGCGGTATTTCAATTTGGTATTCATCATAAAGTCGCTTTTTCAATTCTGCGCCATCTACATCTTTGGGAAGAGGGAGAACAGCCATTTGCCCCAACCATTCTTTGGGAATTGGCATAATCGGTGGCATTTTTGTGATGGCTTGGACTCTCTCCATTGTAACGCCTAATAACTTTCTACAATGGGAACGAACGCGACCCCAATCTTGCTCCCGTTGGTAATCAATTGCCGCGGGGACAGACAGAAACGCGGCAATATCGCGCGTCCCCTGCCATTCGTGATAATCAATAAAGAGATTGCCGCTCCCAAAACCGGATTCGGCATCATAGCCCCAACTCACCACCAGCGGATCCAGCCAACTTTGCACATCTCGCCGTGCATGAAGGAATGCCGCCCCTTTCGGAGCCATCATCCACTTATGGCAGGTGTCTCAACCGGTAAAAAATCTTGCCCTAATATACAACGCAAGTAAAGAATTTGCTTATCATCTTCATCAGCTAAGGCCCCCGAAACATTTAGTAGCTCAACAATTCGTTTGCGCTTTTTGAAATCTTGATTAGCAATGTCTAACCCTTTCGCTACATCATTAGCAAATTCACGGATACTATCGAGCTGACTTGGGGTAAATGTAGCAGCATCTAACGAGGCAATTAGTTTCTCACGCTCTTTTTCTAATGCGACAATGGTGGTTTCTAATCGACTTTTACGATCAGTAAGTAAATCCCGAGTAAAGTCACCACTCAAATACAAATCGAGCAACATATCTAATTGCTTCTCATTATTTGCAATTAAATCCATTACTACCCCTAAACGCTCACGAAGAGGTCCACTTTGGACTTCACATTCTTCTTGGTAACTATCTAAACCTTCCTCTAAAGCCTTCCCGTCGAGGACTATGGATTTTACCCAGTTCCATACGATCTCATCAATTTTACTGCTATTTCCCGACATAAGATCACACACCTTGAGTTTTCTCCCATGGCAGGAATAATACCTGTAAGCCTTATAACCTTGTCGTGCCTGTGCTATTGAACGTAGCGTGTTCCCGCATTTTCCACAAACCAAGCGTTGCTGCATTAAATACTCATGCCTAGCGTTTTTAGCAGAATTCTTCCTGTTTTTTATTAGTTGCACCTGAATAGTGCGCCACACTTCAGCGGAGACGATTGCTGGTACTTTAACAGAAAGATGTTTGTCGGGAGAATTCTTTTTTCCCCTTCGTGTCTTTCCATAAGTCCATTTTCCAGCGTATGTTTCATTGCTCAGGAACCTTCTTATAGTTTCATGGCCCCACTTTTTGCCTTTCATAATACCATTTTGGGGCGTTTGTACCCCCATTTCATTTAAACCTCTGGCGATTGCCCTGATCGCCAGAGGTCCAGTATCTCCATCCCCAATTGTATACCAAGTATAGATCAAACGAATAATCTGTGCTTCTGGTTCATGAATTGTCAAGGCGTACATTCCATCTTTCTCAACAACTCTATAAGCAAAGGGTGGACGTTTTCCCACCAATACACTACCTGCCCTCACTTTTTGGCGACGCCCTCTAACCATGCGTTCATTGATTTTCTCACGTTCAAATTCTGCTATTGTGGCTCGAATGTGTTTATTAAGACGCCCCTCTGGTGTATCATCATATTCAGCCATAACATAAGCAATCTCAACCCCATTGCGAGTTAACTCTTCCTCGACAATTAATTGCTTTGCCAATTTACGGCTTAAACGATCAATTTCTCGAACAACCATGACATCAAACGCTCCATCATGTGCCATATCAATAATACGACTTAGCTCGGGTAGTTCAAATGATGCACCAGAAGCCCCTCGATCATCTTCTGCAATTTCTTCGATGATGCTCCAACCCCTATCTTGAGCAAATTCTCGGCACATTTCTATTTGACCGATTAAGTTGCGCCCCTCTTTGCCTCGGTCATCACCAGATACTCTGGCATACAAAACGGCTCGTTTTGCTAAATAATCACGTTGCTTTTTCACAAGATCATCTCCTTACTAAGTTTTGGATATTCTTGGTTCATCTTTCTAAATGAACTGAGCATAAGCATTTTCTTATTTTGTTGGATGAAATATGGTTTTTTAACCTAAAAGAGAATATCGTATTGATACGATATTTATACCATACAGGAAAGAAAAAAGAAACTCCCTCAAGGGGTTACTATTTAGCGTCTTTTAGCGTTGGGGTTGTGTTTGGGGCCGCGGCGTTGGCCCTGTCGATCAGATCTTTTTATATATTCTTCGAGCGATTTTCGGTTAACCTGCCAAGATAGCCCCCATTTTTTACCTTCTACTTTGCCAGTGCGAATCAATTGCCGGATATAGTCTGGGTTGTAGTCACTAATACGCGCGGCTTCAAAAGTCGTCAACCAATCTTCCATAAATGTCATTATAACCGAAGGCCATCTCTTATGCTATTCTGCTCTAAAGGTACTGAAGCAGTTTTAACACACAAAACTTTGCTAACTCTATGGTTTGTCTATGATTTAGCCTACGGTTTTTTCTTTCACAATACTTTCTAAAAAAGCAAGGATGAAAAAAATCCAAAATCTCCTTGCTCTTTGATATTGGCGACGTAATCCCAGAGGATACAATATATAGTAACCGCGAGGCTTGTTATTCTCGATACGGGCAAGAGATCAGTGAAGCAGAAAGTCTCCATTAGATTGTGTCCGAAAGCTCTAAGGACGTACAATGAAAGAGCTCAAGCGCAACCGATAGAAAATATATATGGACATAATAACCAGGGGGAAACAAAGTAATATCATCGGAAATTAATAACATTTACTCTCGTAGAAAAAACAAATCTTTGCTAGCAAACTCTTTTATCATGCGACCCTTCTGGACAGTGAAGGGTTGTGCTAAGAAGAGAATCCAAAGCATGTCATCAGAAAATCTTTGTGGTGGCTACTTTATCAGATGATAATCTTATCGAGTAAACCAAAGAACAGAGATAATGCTGAAAGTGGTTATTTCTTGCCCCACCCAAAACTAATCCGTCCACGCTCAGCTTCGATTTGCAGGATATCCACTTCAATAATATCGCCCACCTTCAGCGTAGTGCCAAAGGGGATCTTGGATTTATGCAGCAGCCCGTCCTGCTTGAGACCGATGTCGACGAATGCGCCAAAATCGACCACGTTGCGGACGGTGCCTTTCAGGCTCATCCCCGTTGTCAGGTCATCCACCTTCAGCACGTCTGAGCGTAGGATGGGGGCAGGGGTGTCTGTACGTGGATCACGCCCCGGGCGGACAAGCTGCTCGAGGATGTCCTTCAGGGTCGGGATGCCGCACTCCAATTCAGCAGATAAAATTTACAGGGATGTTTTGGCGGTCAATGCTTCGAGGGCCGGCATCCTTTCTTCAATAGTGGATTCAGGCGGAAGCCCCGCGCGGCCCAAAATAGCTTCCGCTATGGGATAGGATTCTGGGTGAATGGCGGATGTATCCAATGGGTTGCTTCCATCTCGTATCCGCATGAAGCCAACACTTTGTTCGTAGGCTTTGGGTCCAAGACCTGCAATCTTTTTTAATTCTTTACGTGATTCAAACACCCCACCAGCATCACGATGCGCGACAATACTCGAAGCCAGCTTTGGTCCAACGCCTGCAACGTGAGAGAGCAATGCTGGGCTGGCAGTATTAACATCCACTCCCACCTGATTTACAACAGATTCAACCACACCATCGAGAGCGTGATTGAGTGCAGTTTGATTGACATCATGCTGATACATGCCTACGCCAATAGATTTAGGATCAATCTTGACCAATTCAGCCAGTGGGTCTTGGGCACGGCGGGCAATAGAGACAGCCCCACGGATGGAAACATCCAGATTCGGGAATTCTGCTCTCGCGAGCGCAGAGGCGCTGTAAACGGATGCGCCTGCTTCACTGACGATCAGATATTTAATGCTTTCTGATTTATTGCGAGTGAGTTCAGCCACCAATTGCTCAGTCTCACGGGAGGCGGTGCCATTGCCAATGGTGATCAGCGTGACATGATGGCGATTAACCATCTCTTCGAGCAGGGAGATGGCTTGGCTCCATTTTTTCTGCGGTGCATGAGGGTAAATAGTACCTGTATCAAGGAGTTTGCCTGTAGCGTCAACCACGGCAACTTTGCTCCCACTGCGATAACCAGGGTCAATGCCCAACACGGTATGGCCAGCCAAAGGTGGTTGCCCAAGTAAGGCACGCAGGTTCGTGGCGAAAACTTGAATAGCGTGACCATCCGCATTCTCACTTAGGGCACGTCGTACATCGCGTTCTATGGAGGGTAATAAGAGACGGGCCGCAGAATCCTGAATAGCTTCTTCAAGCTGATCGACAAAGGGGCTAAGAATATCCGCTTTGAATTCTGATTGGATAACCTGAAGCCAATCCCTTTCAAGAATTTCAACGCGTACCTTTAGGACACCCGCTGCTTCACCACGGGCAATAGCCAAAATTTGATGTGGGAGCAAGTGATCTACACGTCCGCGAAAAGCATAATAGGATTCAAAGACACGCCTTTCACCTACCGCTTTTTTAATCTTTTCAGACGTTAGTATGGCAAATTTGAGTGCTTTCTCACGGGTTGTCGCACGGACTTTGGTATTGTCTTTGATGGTCTCAGCGAGAATATCACGTGCCCCTTGCAGGGCTTCTTCTACAGTTGGAACTTCATCGCTAACGAATTGAGCGGCAACTTCTTCTGGAGTGCTCTCCAAGGATTGTTTGAGGATAAGATCGGAAAGCGGCTCAAGTCCTTTTTCTATCGCAGTCACGGCACGGGTACGACGTTTGCGCTTATAGGGTGCGTAGAGATCTTCGAGCATGGTCAGGCTTTTTGCCTTCTCAATGGTATTCTGGAGTTTCTCTGTTAATTTACCTTGTTCTTCAATGGAGTTCAAAATGGCTGCGCGGCGTTTATCTATGGCGCGCAGACGAAGTATCTCATCTGCCACAATGCGGACTTGCTCATCGTCTAGAGAGCCAGTCATTTCCTTGCGATAACGAGCGATAAAAGGAACGGTGTTACCTTCGTCCAGCAGAAGAATAGTTGCTTTCACTTGAGAAGGCTTTGCTTTGATTAACGATGCGATATTTTGTGTATGAGTCATGGAAGTGATTCTACCAAATATTACCTTGCTTGCACGATTGTATTTGGAAAGCAAATACTTGAAGAAGCTATATTAGCCCCTTTCTTTTGAGTGAACTGGAAACTCTTAGAAGAATAATAAGGAAGAAATTTGATCAAGGTAAAAGGTTGGCTTTGTCGTATGGAATTGCCATTCAAGAAAAAAGGCTCTATACTATGCTTATCATGAGTACGAATCTTCCTCGCAAAAAAGCTACGCTACCAATTTGGAAAAGACCTAAATACGCACTTCGCCGTATTTGGACTGAGCTATATTCCCGCTACCAGGAAAACTTTAATCCCGAATGGCACAAACTCTTGCCTCCCCCAAAATGTGAATTATGCGGAAAGCTTGGACATCTTGAAGCCTATTGCCCCAATGCTAAAGGATTAGGGTTTCTTGATTAGCTTTGCCTCGGGGGAAATGCTACTTTCTTCTAGTGTGACTTACATAAGCTATTCTTTCGAAAAATCTGGATACTATTCTTTGAATAGCAAATTTTGTTGGTTCATCCCCACAAAGTAGGGAAAATTCCCTAGCCTCATGAAATGGGGCATATTCTACGCGGTGGGGAAATTTCTGCTAAAACAAGATAGTACCGAGATAAGCTTCCGGAAAACTGCCTTTATTTCAGTTATGCAAAACAAGATGAAGATAATCTGTTTATCCAACCAGAGACACTCTTAGCACCATCTCGTTGTCATTGCCATATATCAGCTACATAGACAGAGGCATTCCATCTTTCTATATGCATCATTTATCAGCGGTAAGAATTGTTGTTGAACGCGATAATCCATTGACATTTACGGAACAATCCCTATAATTGCACTGAACAATTGTACAGTTTGAAACAGATGGGCATAACAATTCAAAAAATAGAACTTTTTTCTGAAGGTATTACTAATGAGCACACCACAAGAAGATTTAATGGTGCAAGTTGCCTGGATGTATTATGAGGATGGTCTTACACATCAGGCAATTGCAAAAAAGCTAAACAAATCCCGCGTGTCTATCACGCGCCTTCTAAAACGCGCCAGGACGGAAGGCATTGTTCAAGTGCGAATTCTCAAACCTCTTCCTTATAGGCTCGAATTAAAAAGGCAATTGCAAGCAAAGTATAAATTGGAAGACGCTCTCATCACTGAAAGTCATTCCAGTTTTAAGAAAACCATGGAAGAGATTGGAATGGCAGGAGTTAATCATCTTTTTTCCATTTTGCAACCTAATATACGGCTGGGATTCGGTTGGGGTTCCACAGTGAGACGAATGGCACCTTATCTTTATGTGCCGAAAACAAAGATAGCGTGCAAAATCAACGATTTAGCCGGAAATATGCTAGGGCAAGTTAATCCCTATAGTATAAGTTCAAAGGTTGCTGAAGTTTTATCCGCTCCCTATGAGCCACTATCCATGCCAGTAATTTTACAAAGTAAGGAAGCTCGTGCTGCCATACTCTCAGAGCCAGCAGTTAGAAAGGCTTATGAGAATGCGCAGAAGTGTGATGTGGCTTTTGTAGGTCTTGGGTTTCCTGATCAGGAAACTACCTTAAAGCAAATGGGCTATTATACTTCTGAACAAATGGACGGTATTCAAAAGCAGGGGGCTGTTGGTGATATTTTGATGCGTTACTTTGATGCTGATGGAAATCCTGTATCAACCTTTTTGGATGAAAGAGTGATGGCACTTAGATGGGATGAGATTAAACGTATCCCCTATGTTGTTGTATTAGCAGCAGGAGAGCCGATGCTTCCTGCTATTCGAGGAATTTTAAGAGCAAATATTTGTCATTGCTTAATCACTGATACCGATACAACAAGGAAACTTTTAGAGAGCTAACTACCCTCTAGCGCGTTAAGCACGCTTTGATTTTTGCCCCCAATTTTCTTGGGGGCTTTTTTCTTTAATGCGCTATTGACAAGCGAAGATAATTTTTGTATACTGTGAACAAATGTTACTCGATGAACCATTGTTCACTTCTTATTCGTCATATCTTCCACCCGACTCGCAATTACAAACTTTTGTGCTCTTTCAGATTTCAATAAAAATATTCTCAAACGGCCTATAACATTTGGAATGGAAGTTATTTGGATGTTGTGCCTAAAAAACGAATTTCTAAAAATGTAGGTGCCAACATGCGCTTGATGGTGTTTTTCCAAGGCGTGTGAAGGCATCTTCTGTAAAGGAGGTGTTTCTTTATCGACATGAAGTCTAACAAAGAAGGCTACCGTATCACCTTAAGTTAGCTTGACCGCGAAGTCACAAAAAGAAGATGATCCGATAGCCTGTGAGCAAATTTTACTACAGTCAATATTAAAAAACATGATTCCAAAAGGAGGAGTCCAATGTTTAAAAAATACTTTATTACTTTTGTAGCTATTCTCATGATGGTTTCTCTATTGGCGGCTTGTGCCCCACAACCTACCGAAGAGACAGTTGTTGAAGATGTAGCCCAGACCGAAGTTGAAGAAGAAGCGGAGGCTGAAGAAGCCACTGCGGAAGAGTTGCCTAAGATAGTCTATATCACACCGTCTCCAATGGGCGTGAATCAGTTTCTCACTCTCGGACAAGATGGCATGGATCGTTTGGCAAAAGAATATGGTGTAGAAATTAGCACCGTTGAGAGTAGTGACCCCACTGACCGCGCAGAAAATGTACGCGCTATGGTACGAGAAGGGTGGGATATCATCGTGTTGTTAGGTTTCGATTTTCAGGATATTGTTGCTGAAATTGCCCCCGAGTCACCTGATACTACCTATGTCACAATTGATTTTTGTCCAAATCCCTTGCCAGAGAACGTGCGTTGCGGTGTGTTCCGAGAACATGAAGGCGCTTTTCTAGTTGGTGCTGTTGCTGGCTTGGCAACAGAATCCAATGTTGTTGGCACTGTTGCCGCCCTTGATACCCCCTTTATTCGTCGATGGCCCGACGGCTTTGCACAAGGTGCCCAATATGCAAATCCTGATGTGGAGGTACTCACCCTTTTTGTAGGTGGATTTGCAGATCCCGCTAAAGCAAAAGAATTAGCACTCTCAATGACGGCTGATGGGGCCGACCATATCTTTGCGGCTGCTGCAGGAGGTAACTTTGGTGTATTTGAAGCGGCAAAGGCAGAGAGCTTTTTTACCTATGGCGTGGACACAAATCAGTGCCCCAACGACCCCCAGAACGTCATGGAAAACCTGATCAAAAAAGTGGATGAGGCTGTCTTCCAGACTGTGGATGCATTCCTTCAAGGATCCGAACAACAGGTCTTTGATTATGGTTTGGCTGAAAACGGTGTTGGGCTAACTATACTGACCTCGGATGATCCAGATTCTATAGAATGTGCCATTCTCGGTTATCCTGATGTAATTGAGCAGGTCACTGAGATCCGCCAGAAGATCATTGACGGGGAGATTGAAGTTGTTGACCCGTTATTCGCAGGCGAGTAATCTGTTTTAGAAAAATGTGTATGGCACAACTCCCCCGTGCCATACGCATTTTAAATTTCAACGATATTGAAGCGTCCCATTAGCTACAGAAGGTTTTAGGTGCTGATTAGATATGAATTATCATGTTGAATTGCGCGAAATTGTAAAGCGATTTCCTGGTGTCCTGGCGAATGATCACGTTAACTTGGCTATAGAGCGTGGTGAAATACGTGCACTCGTTGGCGAGAATGGTGCGGGCAAATCCACCCTAATGAATATCATTTATGGGCTATATCAGCCAGATGAAGGGGCGATATTTCTTGATGGGCAACCATTATCATTTTCTTCGCCGCTGGATTCTATCGCGGCCGGGATCGGGATGGTTCATCAGCACTTCATGCTCTTTCCCTCCTTGACTGTTACAGAGAATGTGATTTATGGTTCAGAGCCGACAAAAAAAACCCTAATTGATCGCAAGATGGGCAAGCAGAGGGTGCTGGAGCTATCTGAAGCCTATAATCTTCAAGTGGACCCTGACCGCAAAGTTGCCGACCTCCCTGTCGGGATACAGCAAAGGGTGGAAATTTTGAAAGCTTTGTATCGAAGAGCAGATTTGCTGATCCTGGATGAGCCAACGGCCGTACTTACCCCTCAAGAAAAAGATGGGCTATTTGACATCCTCCACCGCTTGATTGAGGAGAAGAAAACAATTATCTTCATTACGCATAAGTTGCAGGAGGTCATGGAGATTTCTGATACAGCCACGGTTTTAAGGGGTGGAAAAGTGACAGCAAATTTAGACACAGCGGACACATCACCGGAGGAAATTTGCAGTCATATGGTGGGGCGTAAGGTGCTCTTGCGAGTCGAAAAAAAACTTAGCCAACCTGCTGAAACGGTATTGGCGGTGGAAAACCTTTCTGTAAATGACAATCGCGGTGTGTCAGTACTGCGAGATGTATCCTTATCTGTGCGTGCTGGTGAAATCGTTGGAATCGCAGGTGTGGCTGGGAACGGACAAGAGGAGCTAATTCAAGCACTATCAGGATTGAACATGCCTAAATCCGGGAGCGTTCGGCTGTCTGGCAAGAATATCACAAATGACTCTGTAGCAGAACACCGCGCTAAAGGCATGTCTTATATCCCTGAAGACCGCACTGGTTTGGGGCTAGCTTTAGACGCATCCGTTGTTGATAATTTTTCATTGGGGTTTCAGAGAAAACACCTCTTGTCATCTTCTGGTTTCTTACGCATGGGGGTGTTGCAAGAGCGCACGGTAAAAGCAGTACGAGATTTTGGGATTAAAACGGCAAATGTGAATGATGCTGTGGCGACTCTTTCTGGTGGCAATATGCAAAAGGTGGTACTGGCCCGTGAGTTCTTACACGAAAGCCCATTAATCATCGCTGAGCAACCGACACGCGGGGTGGATGTGGCAGCAATTGAAAACATTCATAGC
>Ga0233447_1002517_pt1 | contig 12926 bp, 9 predicted proteins | sample SI_124_October20_3_FD_183014 | JGI IMG/M metagenome (GOLD analysis project Ga0233447, IMG submission 183014) | Seawater microbial communities from Saanich Inlet, British Columbia, Canada - SI_124_October2016_135_MG | ecosystem: Environmental > Aquatic > Marine > Inlet | place: Canada: British...
AATAAAAAAGCTAAGCCTTTTATGTGGACTAAGACTGCAGAAGAAATTTTAGAGAAAATAGAAAGACTATGTACAAAAGTTGTCAACGGTAATAATTACACAGCGAACTTATGAGACACTACACTAGATTTGCTCGGCGGAAGTCTTTCCGCACGATCAAATCTATATCTATTTTTTTACTATTTGAGAAAATAGTAAGATAGTAAAATAGAGGAACACAGGGTTATTCCACATTTTTTCAATTTGTTCTTTAAGTAATTTACATCTCTAAAAGGAAATTCCACACTTATCTAAACTGTTCAAAAATTTGCCACCACTTCAGATGAACAAGTAATCCGTTAATTATACAAAAAATCAATAAAAGTTAGGAGCAGATCTAACTCAAGACATATAGCGCATAGAAAAAATTATTTTTTTCGAAAAACGATTTGTATTTATTACTCTTGCATAATACTTGTAATGTTTGGATAAAATTAAGTCACTAATATAGGGACTTAAAAAATCATTTTTAGTAAACCCCTCCTAAAAAGGAATTTAGGAAAATGAAGACGACATATAACAATCTAAAAAGCGTCACTGCAGATTGTGGATTTGTGCCGATAGCGGGCTAGTCCAGATTTACTGCGAGGATAATTCTGTCTTTCTGAGGCTGGCGCAATAGCACCAACAAAAAACGATAGAACTATGTCTGATTGTTAGTTTTCCTGAATTTCGATTCCAAATGAATTTATGAATTTCAAAATTTATATTTGCAAACATTCCATTGTTTAATTCTGATTTTCCCAATTCAAAATTGTAGTTCCAAACATACTTACACAGTATTAAAACTTCCAATCAAGCCAGTAATTCTATGATGGCAATAGCTGAAACATAGAATTATAGACGAGTCTATTCTTACCTCAAGAGGCATTATCCCGAATTCCGCCGCTGGATCATTTTCAGCAAAGACGAGGAGAAACCGTTACTGTATATTTGCTAAAAAGAAACAACTCTTATTCCAAGATGCAGTAACCCCAAAAAGGAGAATTTAATATGTGTACAAATACAATTCAGGTAAAAAACATAAACAAAACGTATAATGAGGCCAAATCATGTAAAATATTTAAAGCTGTAGACAATGTAAGCTTTAATGTTAAAAAAGGTACATGTTTTGGTTTTCTAGGACCTAATGGTGCAGGAAAATCTACAACTATGAAAATGCTTTACAGCAGGATCAATAGGGATTCGGAATCAAATGGAGAAATGAAAATCTTAGGTTGTGACCCGGGCAAATATCCTCTCAAAGTGAAATATCATACAGGTGTTGTGCCACAGGATGATTGTCTTGATGAGGAAGTTAATGTTTTTCAAAATCTTATGATTTATGCTAAATTTTTCGGAATGAACGAAAAAAAATCAAGGAAACGAATTGATAATTTACTTGGTTTTATGGAGTTGACAGATAAAACTAAAGCATCAACGAAGGATTTGTCTGGTGGAATGAAACGTCGACTTGTTATTGCAAGAGCACTTTTGCATAAACCTAAGATTCTGATTCTAGACGAACCCACAACGGGACTTGACCCGCAAGTTCGTCATACAATCTGGAAAAAACTTCGTGAACTAAAAAGTGAAGGAATGACAATTCTTCTAACAACACATTACATGGATGAAGCATATCAAATATGTGACAACATCATGATTATGGACAAGGGAAGAAAAATCATTGAAGGTTGCCCCAAAAAGCTTTTAAACGAAAATCTTGAAAAATATGTAATGGAACTAATTAAAGGAAAAATAGAGGAAATAGGTTATGACAAAAAGATTATCAGAATGGATGATCTGCATTACTATTCAAACGATTTTAATGCATTGAAAAAAATCAGCGACAATTTTCCTGAAGCTGAATTTCTTTTGCGACAGACCAATCTTGAAGATCTTTTTATGAAATTAACCGGAGGAAGCTTAAATGAATTTCAATAATTTAGTATTAAATAAAAAATATAATATATATCAATTTAGCCTAAATTGGCTAAAAAATTTAATAATAGCAGATGTAAACACAGATAAACCGCCAGGTATCGTTAAGCGATTATACAGTGTTTGGTACAGGCACTACAAAGTATACACAAAAAAACTTTTGAGTAACAGTTTTCCACCATTTACTGAACCGTTGGTTTTTCTTGCTGGTATGGGCTTAGGGCTTGGAGGTTATATTGCAAATGTTGACAACACGCCATATATCAGATATCTGGCTATGGTGTTACCATTATCTTCAGCGATGTTTTCTGCTGCGTTTGAATGTTCCTATGGAACCTTCTTTCGTATGGAATTCTCAAAAACTTATGAAGGGATGCTGATTGGACCTTTATCTGTAACAGATCTGTTTTTGGGTGAAATTTTATGGTGTGGTACTAAAGGTGCATTCTATGCGTCAGCAGTTCTTTTAGTATTCATTGCATGTGATACAGTGCCAATAACTTGGGGTTTACTGCTGGTTCCATTAGTCGGATGCATTGTAGGTTTGATGTTCGGCGGATTCTCATTACTTTTTGTTTCATTTGTTAAAACGATGAATTCTTTGAACTTTTACATGTCAGGTGTTTTAATGCCTTTGTTCATGTTCTCTGGCATTATGTTCCCAGTAACAAATCTGCCTAAAGTTCTGCAGTGGATAGTTGAAGCTTTTCCATTGGTTCATGCGGTTAGATTACAACTTGCTATATGCAAAAATGAATTTTCATATAGTTTGATTTTTGATTTAGTCTACTGTGTTGTCTTTATTGGTTTATTTGCATGGCTTTCAACAAGAAAACTAAAGGCAAAGCTCATGAAATAAATTAAATCTCAGAAAATTTAATGGCCGTTAACCACCACTAAAAAGCAAAAGTCAGAATAATAATTTCTGTGAATATAGTTAAACTGAAGTGTGGGGCAATTTTTTGGACAGAGATAAAATTACAAAATTTTATCTCTCGTCCTTCATTATTTCTATACTCAAGCTATTCCATTAACATCTAGCGTTCCTTCGTTATGCCCAAGCTTTGTTTCCTTTTTGGATCCACTTAGTAAACAGTTGAACAGAAATACTTCCTTTTTTCTCTTCTGGATAAACAAGATAGTAAGCTTCTTCTGTATTAGCCTCTATATCGATAGGCTGAATCAGGAACCCTGAGCTTAGTTCGTCTTTAATGAATATTTTATGTGTTACTACAAGACCTTCACCACGTAATGCTGCATTTATTGCCTGCACAGTGTTTGTATAATACACATGCTGTGAACTATCAGGAATAGCTACACCTGCCCTACTGCACCATTGAAGATAATCATCTCGTCTAATGCTTTGAGAAATTATTAATGACTTAAATTTATGAAAAATGTCTGAAGTATTAGATAATTTGATTTTTTTAACAAGTTCAGGAGCTGCTGCCAATACAAGTTTATCACCTGCAAACCTTTCTTCAATACAACCAGGCCAGTTTCCACTTCTGCCATAATCTATTGATATATCTATGTCGCATGAATTAAAATCTGATAACTTTAGTTTTCTTCTTAACATAGATATCTTTAAATCAATGTTTGGATTTTCTGCTAAAAAATCTTCGAACCTAGGATTAAACCATCTAACAGCAAAACTTGTCGGCATATTTACCGAAAGCGTGTTTTTTACGCTCAATACCTGTTGAGTAGCTCTTCTGATCTGATTAAGAGCCATAGATATTTCCTGATAATAAATTTTACCAGTATCTGTAAGTTCAATGTTGCGGGTATTTCTTTTAAGGATCGGACATCCACATAACTGCTCAAGTCCTTTGATACTCTGACTTACAGCAGAATGAGTTATACCTAAGGATTTAGCTGCCTTTGAGAGATTACCGCTTTTCACCACAGCCTCAAATGCACTCAGTGTCTTTAAAGATGGAGTATTTTTAGACATATTTGTTAGTTTTTCTTATAGTTAATTATTTTATTATTTAGTATTTATACTACGAATCTTGGTATTATTCAATGTGAATTGTAATTTATTTTAAGAGTATAGGAAGAGATTGCATTGCTAATCAAAATAAAAAGATAAAACAAGTTTAACTTGACAAAATTAAAATTTTATAAAGAATTGCTGAAATAAGACAACTTTTATGATCATTGATACTTAACGTGGCCATTAATTGACACTTTTGAGGCTTGCGTTTTAAATCCAAAATGCGGCAAAGCGAAGCGATCATTTATTACCTCTTGAGGTATAGTTAGAAGTGAATATTATGCTGAATAAATTTATAAATATTCGAGTTTCCTTAAGGCTACTGATAGCAGTCTTTCCAGGAGTATGCTTTGCAATGTTCTTTCATAACGAGATCTGGTTTCTTGTGTCTTTTTTTGCAGCTTGCGGAATAATACCTTATGGCAGCAGTCATAGCAACAAAACTATACTGTTAATCTCAGTCACTTTAATATTCATGCTAAGTATCATAACTGCTATGTTGATATCGTCCCATCAAATTACTTTTATAATATTTATATGTTTTGCTGTTACAGCAATAGGCTTTCTTGACACAAATAATAAGCAATTTAAAAGTATTGGGTCCTGGTTTTTAATCGGTATTATATATACTGGATTCAAGCTACACTCTTCAATTGATAGCATATCAAGAATAACTATGATGCAAGTATATATTGCAAGCATAATGAGCTGTTTGCCGGCATTTTTAATAAAAGAAAAACATACGATTGAATTAAATTTTAAATTGAAGTTTAGAAAATTTGACATTCCTGATTATCTGAAATATTTACTGCCGATTGCCATAGTTTTGGTTCTGTGGCAAACCTACTCATTTAGTAAGCCAGAATGGCTTTTATGGTCTAGTTTATCCGTAGTTAGCCTAGAGCTAAGCAGTTCATCAAAAAAAATGAGAGATAGAATTGTAGGAGGTATTATTGGAATCGCCTTGGGTGTAGCAATAGTTTCATTTTTACCAATAACAGACTACAACTCATACGCATACCCAAACCGATTGGGTTTTCTCTATCCAAGTCTCCTTGCCACTGCGCAGTTTCGCGGAGCCGAAAATTTGAACATAGTACCTCTCGCAATAAGAATAGGCTTGCCTATATGTTATATAGGGATCATTATCAGCCTGAGACTCTTTAAAACATATATATACGGTTTTACCATGAGATGCACGCTCATAGTTTTAGCCGCAGGACCAGCCTGGCATCTGATAGGTATTGCAAGAATTACAAATGTGGTGATTGGCGGAACAATCGGCTATATATGTGTGTTGGTCCTATGTTTAATAAAACATAAAATGACCGAATATGCTCAAAATGCACCAGGGGGCATTGTTCCTAAAAATCAATAACTTTCTGACCTTTTGCTTTTACTGAAATTCGCACCATGCATCGGCATCTCATTTCGCTACTTCTACCACTATCGGATTGTGATAACAGATCAATAGAATCATTATTTTTGGCTTTGATGTTTGTTGCAAAAATATAAATTTGTCTAACAACTTAACTGCTAAATGTTTTATTGTATACAGCATTTGATAATTCGTCTGCAAGTTTAGAAAACTCATACAAAACCTCAATATAGAGGTATGTCGGAGTCATTTTACTTTCAGGATTTATCGCATTTAAAATATTTTTTACGCGATCCGTACAATCATCGGTTCTGCCATTAAAATATTGAATTATATTTTTATATTTTGTAGAAAGCATCGAAGTGGCTTCTTTTAATTTTTTCAAGTTTGATAGGGCAAGCCTATCTTTATTTCTAGAAGCAATGTGTTTTGAATGAACCGGCTCAAAAATTGAACCATTATATTTATCATGTCCGGCCAACCCCATTAATTTTCTTGTATTTCGGTTTAGCTTTGCAATATGAACAAACAGATACTGATAAAATAAATCTTGTTCTTTTTCGTAATCGAACTCATATTTTATACTTAAGTAAATATTTTCCAAAGATGACATACTGCTGACAAACCCCCATACTTGTTTTCGGAAATTATCTACACTCTCTTCTGTCTTCTGTTGTGGATCCATAAAAAAATCAGAAGAAAGACTGATTATTTCCCCCTGTGATTGAAAGAAGGTCTTAGTGTTATGTTTCATTGCAGGTGCCGCCGAAGAAGCCCGCCTATAAATTACATATTCTGCAATCAATGCTATAAATACACCAAGTCCAGTACAGGCAATTCGCTTAATCAGGGTATCTCCAATACCTATAGGGTCTATTGTCATTATAGCAATAAGCATAGGTACAAACATTGTTATCATTACAGCCAGTAAAGCATAGTTGCTCGTAACAAAGTATATATAGAATCCCAAAAACCATATAAACGGCAATAAATATCCCCAATGATAATTGCTATACATAAAAATTTTTATGTATAGAAAGCCCAACAGAGCACCTGTTAAAGTACCAAGCACTCTGTCCATCGTTTTCTTAATAATAGCCCCCTGCCCCTGATTAGCAGCCAGGAACATGATGGCAGTTGTCATTGGAATCCAGTAACCGTGCCTTAGCCTCAGCCCCAAATATATTGCAATTCCAAAACAAATAGCAATACATATACAAAGAGATTCTTGAACATAAGATATCTGTTTTTCAGTCATTTTATACATTATTCTGCTGTCTGCACCCATCATTTATAATTTCTGCCAATTCTTTGATATCCTTAATCAAACATTTTAATCCGTATATAAATTCCAATATTTCTTTTTCAAGCTCAAGACTGTCGATGTTGTCACACTCTGCAAGCCACTTATTTGTACATTCATCTTTCAGTATATTAAGCTTTTTTACATCTAATCTAAATGTATATATCATATCCCTAAACATGCAGTTGATATTCTCTATTAAATCTTTTGTTGAGGGAAGAAGTTCATATATATTTTTCTTATGTTTATGAAATCTGAGCATAAACGTAACGTCTCTAAACATTCTTCTGCACAATATTAACATTGGATAAACACAATTTTTGTAATCTTTATTCTTCTTAAAATAAAACTCCTCTTCGTTAATAAGTTTTCCTCTATTAACCAATTCCATTAATATCCGATGTATAAACTTTTCACTGTTTGATTTATAAATTTTCTCTACAGCAAAATCTGCCCTAAAGCTTAGTGGTCTTTCAAACATGTATTTGTTACGGATTTTAATGCCTATCTTGCTTTCATCATAAGCTGTAAACGCATAGAATGCATCTAAAACTAATTCTAATAAATATGAAATAGTAGCGCGCATACGAAAAATAGAAGTGCAGTATTCAAAAAATAATTGAAGAACTATTGCTATCATGCCAACAATTATAATTTCTATTACCCTGTTAGTACCTGCATACCAACCAGGAGGAAGTTCAATATAAAGAGTAACATAAAGAGCAGCAAAAAGACTTACGTACCTATACTTTATACTTGCTATTAAAGGTAAAAGTATAATAAAAAGCACTGCAATAAGCATAAAGTAGTGCTGAATAAGAATAGCAATGAGAAATTGTAAAACGGCAAGAAGAGACAATAAAACTAACAAGTTGCGTAGCTTAAGCTTATAAGTAGAAAAAACTGTCATTATAAGCAGTGAAAAAACAGGCAGCAGTATTACAAAAAATGTAAAAGGTTTTCTAAAATACATCCAGCAAAAAGTACCAAGCAAGGCCGGTAGCGTACATTTAAGTGCATTTATAATACACTCATAGGTTGGATCCAGCTGATGTAATCTATATGCGTGCATGGAGATGTGTTGGGTGAACACTGACGGCAAATTTATGCTCACCTACTCCTTTGTGAAATTTTAGTAAACCGTCTCTCGCTAGATTTCTTTGGCGGAAGTCTTTCCGCACAAATAAATCTATTAACTTTTATCAATTTTTCAAATTGATAAAAAAGTCGAAGTACATTTAAGAGCAGCAATAAGTTCCTATTTTTAGCCATTTTTCCATTTATTTCCAAGTTTATACAAATGTCATAAAAACGGAATAGTTTGAGTATATTACCACAAGCCAAACTGCCAAAACAGTTCTACAAACTCAGAAGCACCCGTTTCTATTGTTACAGTCGCACTTGCACCAACATGAAGTGGATACTTTGCATTATCATGATCGATAATTTTTATCTGCACAGGAAATCGTTGCGGCAATAAAAACCATTCGTTTTCCTTTTTAACCAGTGGCAGTGCGTTTTCAGGTGCGGTCATCTGACGATTTACGCTCCAACCAATATTATCTACAACTCCAGTAATTAAATGCAGCGGATAGAGCCATAACCTAATTTTCACTTTTTGTCCTGGTCTTACATTGCCGATTTCTGTCTCTTTCAAGTTTGCCTGAACCCACCAATGCTCGGTATCAATAAATGAAAAAAGTGGCATCCCTTTGTTTGCATATATCCCCTTACTAACAAACATATTTGATATTAGTCCATCAGACTGAGCATAAGTCGTAGTCAAGGCAAGGTCTACTTTCGCGCTATCAAGTTGTGCGGTTAAGTCATTGCATATGGCAATAGAACGGTTAAATAACTGTTCGTTTATAGTCAAATTTGACATGGCCATGTCAAGTTCAGCTTTAGCCTCATCCTTTGCCCTATCTAATTGTTCCGCGTGTTTCTGTGATACAGCATGAGTTTTATATAATGTATCAGCCTGATCTGCAAGGTAAACCGCATTTAGATATTTAGCCTTAGACTCGTTGACTTGAAGCTTACTTCTCTTTATTTTTTCTTTTAACGCCTTAGACTGATATTGTTCAGAAAGTAACTGGTTCTTTAAACTCTCTACTGTTAGTTCATAGGGTTTTCTGTAAACAGTAAAAAGCTTATCTCCTTTTTCGACTTTTTGATTATTAACAACATAAATATCTGTAATATGCCCGTCAACCAGTGAAGAAACAGGTCGAATATTCGCTACTACAAATGCATTATCTGTTCGAGGATGTCTATGTAACCAAAAGTAGTACCCAAAACCAAATACAAGGATCAGTATAAAAAATGACATTACCTTGTTTCGAGCTATAAACCTTATTATTCGCATAATTCTCTCCGTCAAAGAAATCCAGCTAAATTCTGTACTTCACATTCCAGATTTCGTTTGCATACTCAGCAATAGTACGATCGCTGGAAAAATATCCCATGTTTGCAACATTTATTATTGATTTTTCTGTCCATATATCTTCCTGTGCATAACATTCTGCCACACGTTTTTGACATTTCAAATAGCTATCAAAGTCAGCAAGCAACATGTATTGGTCTCCGCCATTTAGTAAAGTATCATTAATCAGCGGTTTAAATCTGTCATTATCATCTGGTGAGAAAAAGCCATCCGATATCATATCCAACACCTGTTTCAGTTCACCGTTTGAATTATAGTAATCCCATGGATTGTAGCCCTGCGCTTTGCGGATCATTACCTCATTTGCTGTTAACCCAAAAATAAAGATATTATCATCGCCTACAGCATCTTTAATTTCAATATTAGCTCCGTCAAGAGTGCCTATAGTTAATGCACCGTTAAGAGAGAATTTCATATTTCCCGTGCCAGATGCCTCTTTTCCGGCAGTGGAAATTTGTTCAGACAAATCACTTGCTGGAAAAATTCTCTCCGCCAATGAAACCCGATAATTCGGTAGGAAGAATAGTTTCAAGTAATCAGAAGTCTGGGAATCATTATTGATCACATCAGCTATATCATTTATTAATTTTATGATAAGTTTAGCTATTTGATAGCTTGGTGCGGCTTTACCACCTATCATAACTGTTCGTGGCGTGTAATTACCATTCGGATTCTCTTTTATTTTTTTATACAATGTAACAACATGCAATATATTCAGAAGTTGCCTTTTGTATTCATGCAAACGCTTTACTTGCACATCAAACATACTGTTTGGATTTATTTCAAAACCAAAATTCCCTTTCAAAAAATCTGTAAATATCAGCTTATTTGATTTTTTCACTTCTCTCCATGCTTGCTGAAAACTCTTCTCTTTTGAATATTTTTCTAACTTTTTTAGCTGATATAAATCTTTGACCCAACCATCTCCTATAGTTTCGGTTATTAGTTCAGAAAGTTTCGGGTTTGACTGTTTCAGCCATCTGCGTTGAGTAATACCATTGGTTTTGTTACTAAACTTCTCCGGCCATAGCTCATAAAAATCAGGAAGCAGATTATCTTTCAAAAGCTGTGAATGAAGCATTGCTACACCGTTTATCGAATGACTTCCAACAATAGCCAAATACGCCATTCTGATACTTTTTACATCTCCCTCTTCGATAATAGAAAGACTCTGTAACTTTTGTGTATCGTTTGGATATATTTCACGAACTTCGTCTAAAAAGCGTTTATTTATTTCATATATAATATCAAGCAACCGTGGCAATAACTTTCTAAACAAATCAACACTCCATTTTTCCAGAGCTTCAGGAAGTAATGTATGATTAGTATAAGCAAATGTGTTTGTGGTAATTCCCCAAGCCGTTTCCCAATCCAGATCGTATTTATCTAGCAGTATTCTCATCAGTTCAGGTATTGCTACTGTCGGGTGTGTGTCATTCAGTTGTATTGCAACCTTATCTGAAAATTGTTCAAATTTATCATTCTTTTCAAGAAAAGATTTAATTATTTGCTGTATGGAGGCTGATACAAAAAAATACTGCTGTTTAAGCCTAAGCTCTTTTCCAGAACAAATGTCATCTCGTGGGTAAAGTACTTTAGATATTGCTTCATCAGCATTTTTTTGTTCCAATGCTTCTATATAGTTTCCCTGATTAAAATAGCCAAGATTAAACTGATCCGTTGATTTCGCAGACCAAAGCGTCAGTAGGTTAACTGTATCAGTGTTGTATCCTGGGATTAAATTTTCATACGGAACAGCCAGAATATCATCTGTATCAATCCATTCGGTTTTCAGCTTGCCATCATCATCTACAAACGATTTTGTGCGTCCATTAAATTTAACTACAACTGTTCTATCAAGTCTCTGTATTTCCCATGGATTACCACGAAAGAGCCAGTTATCAGGATATTCAACCTGCCATCCATCTTTTATACGCTGATTAAATATTCCGTATTCATATCTTATTCCGTAGCCATAGCCGGGTATGTTCATCGTGGCCATTGAATCAAGAAAACAGGCAGCAAGTCGTCCCAATCCACCGTTTCCCAATCCCGCGTCGAATTCTTGTTCATACAGATCCTCAAGCTCAACTCCTATTTTTCTAATGCTTTCACGAGCGACTTCTTCAACACCAAGGTTACTAGCAGCATTTTGCATGGACCTACCCATTAAAAACTCCATCGAAAGATAGTACACTTTTTTACAGTTATTTTTTTTATTATGCTTTTCTGTAACAAGGTGCTTTTCTATCAAATCAGATTTTATTGCGAGTGCAAGGCTTTGATATTTGTCATATGATGTAGCATTGGCAAGTCGTTTACCTAAGGCAATATGCATTGCGTGAACACAAAATCTTTCAAGAACATGTGCTTCATGGATCGTTTCACTATTTTCATACCTATTATTCGTTTGATTATTGTTCCGTTCTTTCATTCTATCCTCCGGCTTTAACTGGATTTGCTCATCGAAAGTCTTTACGCATAATCAAATCTAAATCTATTTTGCTATTTTCACAAATAAAATTAAAAACTTTTGATTAAACAAATCACCCTGATCAAGCTTTTTGTCTTGCTCTCCCTGATTTTTATATAATCTACAATTGACTTTACACTTATCTCAACTGTTCAAAAATTGACATCAGTTCATTTTTCTGTGAACACTGAATCCGGAATGTTTCCAGCACTTCATCCGATCAATAACATCTTGAGTTATTTTTATTTTTCTCAGCAGCAAAAAAAAACTGGAAGTTTTAAATTTGTAAGAGTAGACTTGTATAATGTGAATGGTAAAATATACTTTGGCGGAATTACTTTCCCCCCGGGCAATAGTTTTGAGAAATTTCTGGCAGAAAAATATGATTACATCTGGATTCAATAATTATTAAGGGAATTATGATATGAAATCAATGATCAAACAAAGCATTCTTAAAATTGTCAAACGTAGTACGCTCGTGAAGAATTTGGCGGCCTTTATAGCGAACAATTCTAGCCAAACGGATATAAAAGATACCTATAGATACCTCCGTGAGCGATTCATAAAAAATGGCCAAAACAACGCCATAGACAAATCTCTAAGAGAAAACTTAGTTGCCAAATTTGAGCAAATCGATCAAGAAATCCCGATAGCGACAACTCCTACGGATGGTCTGTTTCTTGCGGAAATGCTGTTCAATTTGCAAGTCGACGGGGATATCGTTGAATGCGGTTGCTATGCAGGTGGAAGTTCTGCTAAGCTCTCGCTTGTAGCAAAACTTCTAAATCGTAAGCTATTCGTTTTTGATAGCTTTGAAGGACTTCCAGCCGTTGAACAATACTATCTGAAAGATCAACATCTCAGAAGAAGTGATAACTGGATGACAGATTGGACCAAGGGAAGGTATGCAGCAAGAATTGATGAGGTTCATGCCAATATAGAACGATACGGAGATTCTTCTATATGTTCTCTTACCAAGGGTTGGTTTAATGAAACGCTTACTCCTGACAAACTACCTGATCAAATAGCATTAGCCTTTACTGACGTTGACTTGGCTAACTCCGCTCGGGATTGTTTCACCGCAATATGGCCAATTTTATCTGACATGGGTATTTATGTTACTCACGATACAGCTTATATAAAAGTATTGCAGGAGTTGTACAACCCTATCCTCTGGCAAAAACAGGGTTCTTCTGCACTTTAAACAGTAAAACCCTCCACTATAATCTGCCTGATGTGCCACTTTCTTCTTCAGGACTTTTTCTATATAATCTTGCAAACATAATAATATATTGTTTTTGAAGATGTAGACTGACAACATAATATTTAAATTTCGCCAAAAATTTAAGAGGTACAGTTATGTCAACC